>Ga0209024_1000051_pt1 | contig 271117 bp, 258 predicted proteins | sample AutmiccommunBRH5_FD_187380 | JGI IMG/M metagenome (GOLD analysis project Ga0209024, IMG submission 187380) | Deep subsurface microbial communities from Mt. Terri, Switzerland - Autotrophic microbial communities BRH/5 (SPAdes) (version 2) | ecosystem: Environmental > Aquatic > Deep subsurface >...
AGTGTGAAAGTGTCAATAAACCAAGGGTTTTGTAGGGCTCTAGCGTAGGATCAGAAAGACGCTTCGGGGTATTTTGCAATCTTGCCAAGGTTGGGGTCGAGGGTTCGAATCCCTTCGCCCGCTCCAGAAATCATCGAAAAATCAATGGTTTCTGGGGCGACTGCGCTGAGTTTTCCTCTATCTCTACTTGTTAGCCTGCCTGAATAGCCAGGCATGGCGTGCTGCCTGTCCGTTTTTCGGCGACCGGGATTGACGCAGCTCCGGCATCGGTATCTGGCGCGCAAAGACGCTTATCGGTCAATTTGACGCTCGGGCGCTTTCGAAGAGCGCAGGGCGATATGGGTAAGAACGCGCGACAGTGTTTCTCGGCTGGCCGCGCATTCTCTATACCCGATGGAGCAAAACCCGCCGTCGCGGCACACCTGCCACAACGACGGGGAATGTTTCTGATAGACCGCCGCTACGAGCGTTACGGGAACCTTTCCACCGCAAAGGTTTAATGGCGAAACCGACGCCATGCGCAGTTCTTCCCTCGGCGGGCTGAAAGCGTCCGGCCCGCGCCGGTTATGCGACTTGCTTGAGGTGGTTCGGCGCAGAACCCTTCAGGCGCGGTTCGATGAAGCTGGCATACCAGTCGACAAACTGTACCACGCCGCCTTCATGCAGGGCCGAATAGGGGCCGGGCTCATAGGCGGGCGAACGGATGCCGAAGGCATTTTCCTCTACGATGCGGCGGTCCTGATCGTTGGTTTGCTTCCAGACATGGGTCAGTTCGTCCAGATCATAGTCCACGCCCTCCACCGCGTCCTTGTGCACCAGCCATTTGGTCGTGACCGCGGTTTCATTGGGCCCGATCGGAATGACGCGGAACGTGACCGCATGGTCGATCAACACATGATTCCAGGTCGACGGATAGTTGAACAGCATCAGCGCACCGATTTTTTCCGCCGTCACGGCATCGGACAGGGGGCGCCGTACCGCCCGCTTGCCCGACATGGTGTAGCTTTCCGCGTCGCGCAGCAGCGGAGCGCGGATCGCACGGAACTGGCCACTGTCATGGATCTGGAACTGCGCGGGCAGGCCTGCGGCTTCGCACCGTGCCCAATGTCCCGCCATTTCCGGATCTTCGCCGCCCCCGCTGACGCCAGTTACATTGGGCGATTCCGAATAGGTCTTGCACAATTCTGGATGGCTGCCAGCGCAATGATAGCATTCGCGATTATTTTCCCAGACCAGCTTCCAATTGCCTTTCTCGATGATCGTCGATTCAAGGGCAACCTTTGCTTCCGACAAATTGTGCGGGGTGAAATAAGGTGACATGAGATCGCGGAAGGGCTTGAAGTCGGCCGGCTCTGCCGCCAGGCAGATAAAGATATAACCGGCGACGCTTTCGCAGGCGACGGGCTTCAATGCATGGTCTGAAGGGTCGAAATCATCGCCCATCTGGCGGGCGAAGGCCAGTTTGCCGTCCAGATTGTAGGTCCACTGATGATAGGGGCAAACCAGCTTTGGCGCCGTCCCCTTGGGCTGGTTGCAGACCCGGCTGCCGCGATGGCGGCAACTGTTATGGAACGCGCGAATCCCGCCATCCTTGTCGCGCAGGACGACGATCGGATAGGCGCCGACCTGAAGTGTGAAATAGCTGCCCGTTTTGGGAAGTTCACAATCATGCCCTGCAAACAACCAGTCGCGATACCAGATGAGCTCCATGTCCAGGTCGAAAAACTGCTGATCGACATAGAAGGGCTGGGGAAGCGAGTATTGGGGCTTGCGGCCCTGGATAAGGCTGAGCATCTCGTCACGCGCGGTCATATCGCTTCCTTCCCCACTATTTCAGATCCTGCCGATTGGTGATGATATTTTCTCACACAGTACGGCAATGTTGCTTACATTCTCTGGGTTGATGGTGCTCAACCCCGATCGGAACGGCCGTTTATCCCGGCCTGTACTGATCCCCCTGACCGTTTCAGGCTATCGCGCCACATCGTCCATTCCATAGGATGGATGCGACATTTTTCTACCGATCCGCGACATGGCCAGCGGCGGTATCGAAGCGCAAATAGCCCATCCTGTCATGCGAACGGCCAACGCACTTCGACCTCCACATAATCGAGGACGCCACGGATGGGCGCATTGGGTTTCCTGATCGTCACCTGCGCCGCCTCGACCTGCGTGAAGCGGTGGCACAGCGCCTTGGCCATGTCGAGCGCCAGCGCCTCGATCAGGAAGCGGCGCTGGCCTGAGACGATCCGTTCGATAGCGGCGAACACGGCCCCATAATCTATCGTGCCGCGAATATCGTCATTTTCCAGACTCTGGAGCGCATTGACGTGCAACTCCACATCGACATGGAATCTTTGTCCCAGCGCCTTTTCCTCGTCGAACACGCCATGATTGGCGTAAAAGGCGCAGTTCTTCAGACGTATGACGTACAGGGTTTCAGATGCTCGAAGCCGGGGCGGATCATTCGCCTTCAGACATTGGGTCAATTCTAGCATCATGTCGTCCTTCGAAACCCTGCGCCGATGGCGCGGAGAAATGGCTGGCGCGGCCTTTGGCAACGTCGTGCCGCGCCATGCAGTGTCGAACCGACCGCGTCAGCTTTTCGGCTTCTTATTCTCCGGATCGTAGAGCGGCTTGTACCCGATTGAAGCGACCTCCACCGGATAGATTTCGCCGAAATATTCGACCTGAAGCTGGCGACCTTCCTGACAGTAAGACCATGGCAGATAGGCCAATGCGATATTCTTGCCGATTGTCGGGCCGTAGGCGATCGAGGTCGTGTAGGAACGGCGGCCCAGTTCGTCGATCAGGGTCTCGCCTGTCTGCGGATCAAGTACCGGCAATATCCCGACCGGATAGCGTGCCACGCCCTTGTCATCGACATTGTCGGTCATGATGAGCGTGCAAAGCTTGGCAGGCTGATGTGCGCGTGCACGATGTTCCAGATGCTTCGCTTTGCCCCGGAAGTCGGCTTCCTTGCACTTGGGGCGATTCAGGTCTGCCTCCAGCAGATTGTAATGGGTCAGCAGGTCCGCATTCTGGAGGCGCAGGCTCTTTTCCAGGCGGCGCGAATTCGCATAGGTTTCGACACCCACGGCAATGACCCCGGTCGACCGCAGGGCATCCCACACCGCCAGGCCATCTTCATAGGCCATGTGGAGTTCCCAGCCTTGTTCCCCGACATAGGAAATGCGGAAGGCGGCGACATCCTTGCCCGCGATGCTGATCGGCTTGATGGAGGCGAACGGGAAATTTTCCGGCAACAGGCCATCGGGATCAGCGACCACCTTCTGCAGATTTTCGCGGGCATTGGGGCCCCAGATGCCGATGGTGATATATTTTTCCGTCACATCGGTGATCGTGACGTCAAAACCCTTATCCTGCGCGACACGGCGCATATAATTGATGTCGCGCGGCCCGGCGTCCGCGCCGTTGATCAGGCGGCCGCGGTCCGCCATGCGGATCACGGTAAAGTCGGCGCGCACATTGCCTTCGTCGTCCAGGAAGTGGGTGTAGATGCCCTTGCCAATATTATTGTCGCCGCCGATCTTCGCCGCGCAAAGCCATTCCAGCAGCGCGACATGGTCCGGCCCTTCAATGTCGGTGATATGGAAGTGCGACAGGTTGATGATGCCGCAATTTTCGCTGAGTTCCAGATGCTCGGCATTGGAAACCCGCCAGAAATGGCGATTGTCCCATTCATTTTCACGTTCGGGAATGCGATCGCCATATTTATCGAGCAGATGTTCGTTGGCGGCATAGCCGTGCGCGCGTTCCCAGCCGCCCAGTTCCATGAAATAGCCGCCCAGTTCCTTCTCGCGTTCGTAGAAGGGCGAACGGCGGATGTTGCGGCCACCTTCGAACGGCTCGCGCGGGTGGACGGGCGGGTTGTAGATCTTGGCGGCCGTTTCCAGGCAGCGCGCCCGGATGAAGGATTCTTCCAGTTGATAGGGGTTGAAGCGGGAGTAATCGATGCTGGCATGGTCGATGGCGGTGCGACCGTCGGTGATCCAGTCGGCCACCAGCTTGCCCATGCCTGGACCATCCTTGACCCAGATCCCGACCGCATACCACAGGCCGCGGATTTTCTGGCTTTCGCCGATCGATGGGCCGCCGTCCGTGGTGGTCTGGAGCAGGCCGTTGAAGCTGTGGCTCTCATTATAGCCCAACTCGCCAAGGATAGGCGTCAGTTCGATCGCCCGTTCCAGCGGTTCCAGCACTTCCTCCATCTCCAGATCGCGCTGTGAAGGCGACAGGCGGGCGAACTCCTTTTCGAGCAGGTCGCGCGGATGGACGAGGCGCGGCGCCTTCTCCTCATAATAGCCCCATTCGATCTGGCCGCCCTCAGCCGTCCTGGGATCGCCGGTGTCGCGCATATAGGCTGAATTGCCCTGATCGCGCAGCAGGGGCCAGCCGATGTCCTTGCCGGTGCCTTCGAATTCCTTGTACGGGCCGAAAAAAGTCAAAGGATGGTCGACCGGATAGACCGGCAGATCCTCACCCGCCATTTCCGCGACCAGGCGACCCCAAAGGCCGGTGCAGACGACGACATGATCGGCGCGGATTTCGCCTCGCGTGGTCTTGACGCCCCTGATGCGCCCATCCTCGACGATCAGCGAGAGAGCCGATGTATTGGCAAAGATGTTGAGTTTGCCTGCGTCCACCGCCTGATCGACCAGCTTGCCCGCGACCGTCTGCGAACGGGGGATGACGAGGCCCGCATCAGGGTCCCACAGGCCGCCCTGGATCAGATCCTCCTCGATAAGGGGGAATTTTTCCTTGATCTCGGCTGGGCTGATCAGCCGCGCGCGGGTGCCAAAGGCCTTGCCTGAAGCCACCTTGCGCTTGATTTCGTCCATGCGCTGCTGGTCGCCGACGCGCGCGACCTCGATGCCGCCGATACGGGCGTAATGACCCATTTTTTCAAAGAAATCGACCGAATAGAGGGTGGTCCAGGTCGTCAGATAATCATGGCTGGTGGCATAGCAGAAGTCCGAAGCGTGCGCCGTCGAACCGATGTCGGTGGGGATGCCGGACTTGTCGATGCCGACAATGTCATCCCAGCCGCGTTCGACCAGATGATGGGCCACCGATGCGCCCACGATACCGCCGATGCCGACGATGAGGATACGGGCCTTCTCAGGAAATGCAGACATTTTCATTCCTCTTCGTCAGGGATGGGGGGCAATGATGGATGGACGCGAATAATCGGAGCCGGTCATAGCGCCGGGTCCGCCAGGCTGTTGCGCCGATAGGCGGCCAGAAGCGTATTGTGCATCAGGGTCATGATGGTCATCGGGCCGACCCCGCCCGGCACTGGTGTAATGGCGCCGGCCGTCTTGGCGGCACTGGCGAATTCGACATCGCCGACCAGTTTCTGCTGCCCGTCGCGAATGACGCGACTGGTGCCGACGTCGATGACTGTCGCGCCCGGCTTGATCCAGTCGCCCTTGATCATGTCCGCCTGTCCCACGGCGGCGACGACGATGTCGGCCTGCGCGACCTTGGCTGCCAGGTTGGCGGTGCGGGAATGGGCAATCGTCACGGTGCAATTGCGTGCGAGCAGCAACTGCGCCATCGGCTTTCCCACCAGAATGGAACGGCCCACGACGATGGCGTCGAGACCGGAAAGCGAACCGAGCACGGATTCCAGCAGCATCAGGCATCCCAGCGGGGTGCAGGACACAAGGCCCGGCAGGCCGGAAGCGAGCAGGCCCGCGCTGACCGGATGCAGGCCGTCGACATCCTTGGCCGGGTCGATCGCCGACACCAGTTCAAGCGAATCGAGATGGCCGGGCAGGGGAAGCTGGATCAGAATGCCGTCGACGCTGTCATCGGCGTTGAGCCGTGCAACCAGCGCCAGCAATTCTTCCTGCGACACACCCTCGTCGAGTATATGCTCAAAGCTTTCCATGCCCAGTTTGCGAGCCATCCGGCCCTTGCTGCGGACATAGATTTCGCTGGCGGGGTCGGTGCCAACCAGAACGACGGCCAGACCCGGACGCCGACCCGTCTGTTCTGCAAAATGCGGGATGGATTGGGAAATCTTCGCGCCCAATCCTTCCGCGAATGCCTTTCCGTCAATGATCTTCGTCATCGATTATGTTCCCTGCTGATCAACGCTCTTGCTCGGCCCGGCGAGCATCTTCAGGGGGTGAAGACCACCGTGCGGTGGCTGTTGAGCATCACACGCCCCTCGAGATGATATTTGACCGCCCGCGCCAGCACCCGCGATTCGATGTCGCGACCCGTGGCGACGAAATCCTCGCTGGTCAGGCTGTGGCTGACGCGCTGGGTTTCCTGTTCGATGATCGGCCCTTCATCCAGGTCCGGCGTCACATAATGCGCCGTTGCACCGATCAGCTTGACGCCGCGCTCATGCGCCTGATGATAGGGCTTGGCGCCCTTGAAGCTGGGCAGGAAGCTGTGGTGGATGTTGATAATCTTGCCGAACAGCTTGCTGGACAGTTCGTTGGACAGAACCTGCATGTAGCGGGCCAGCACTACCAGTTCAGCGCCGGTTTCGGATACCAGGTTAAGCAGCTTCTCTTCCTGCTCCGCCTTATTCTCCTTGGTCACCGGCCAATGATAATAGGCTATGCCTTCGATTTCCGCTGCCGCCCGCGATGCTTCGTGATTGGACACGATCGCAACGACCTCAGCATTGAGCCAGTTTACCTTTATCTGATAAAGCAGGTGATGCATCGCATGGTCGAATTTGGATACCATGATGATGATCTTGGGACGCTGATCGACGTCCGTTACCTTGAGGTCGAGCTTGAAACGGTCGATCGAAGGCTCCAGCGCGCGTGCAACGGCTTCGCGTGTCACTTCCGCCGGCACGGTGATGGCGATGCGCAGAAAGAAATGATCTGCCTGTCGGTCCCAGAACTGATTGGATTCCAGGATGTTCGCGCCCAGCGAGGCGATAATGGTGGTGACATTGGCAACGATGCCAGGCTGGTCGTCACAGCTCAGCTGAATGATATAGGCTTTTTCACTCATGATTATTCCTTTTCGGAAAGGGTGTGGGGCCGCATCACAGCTGGCGCTCGAACTGGGGAACGAGGTCGAAAATGTCGCCGACGATGCCATAGTCGGCGACCTGAAAAATCGGCGCTTCTTCATCCTTGTTGATCGCGACGATCACCTTGGCGTCCTTCATGCCGGCCAGATGCTGGATCGCGCCGGAAATGCCGCAGGCGATATAGAGGTCGGGCGCGACGATCTTGCCGGTCTGCCCCACCTGCCAGTCATTGGACGCATAGCCTGCGTCGACGGCGGCACGCGATGCGCCGACCGCGGCGCCCAGCCTGTCGGCCAAGGGCAGGATGATTTCACCAAATTTCTCCTCGGACCCCAGCGCACGTCCGCCGGAAACGACGATCCGCGCCGACCCCAGTTCGGGCCGTTCGCTGCGCGCAAACCGGTTTTCGACAAACCGCGAAAGGCCCGCGTTCCCGACGCTCTCCACAATCTCGATCGGCGCGGGGGTATCCTGCGTTCCTGTCGGCGGGAAGCTGGCGGTGCGTACGGTGATGACCGTCCTGGCATCGGTCGCCTGCACGGTCTGGATCGCGTTGCCGGCGTAGATCGGTCGCTTGAACGTGTCGGCAGCAACGACTTCCACGATTTCGGAGACTTGCATCACGTCCAGAAGCGCGGCGACGCGCGGCAGCACATTCTTGCCCGTGGTGGTCGCCGGAGCGATCACAACGTCATATTCCGCGCCCAGCGATACGAGCAGCGCGGCGGTGGGTTCTGCCAGCCGATGTTCCAGAGCGTCGCATTCCGCGAGCAGCACCCGGCGCACGCCGTCAAGGCGGGCCGCCTCTTGCGCGACCGCCTCGGCGTCCTTGCCGGCCACCACTATGTCGATGTCTCCGCCGATCCGGGCCGCCGCCGTCAGCGCGCGTGCCGTCTGTTCGGACAGGCTGATATTGTCATGTTCGGCGAAAAGAAGAATGGTCATGGAGGTTGCTCCAACCCGGATTAAAGGACGCAGGCTTCGTTCTTGAGCTTTTCGACAAGCTCAGGGATGCTGCCGACTTTGATGCCGGGCGCGCGCGCGGCAGGTTCCTCGGTCCTGAGGATTTTCAGTCTTGCATCGACATTGACGCCGTAATCGGCGGGGGCCTTTTCCTCGATCGGCTTCTTCTTCGCCTTCATGATGTTGGGAAGGGAGGCATAGCGTGGATCGTTGAGGCGCAGATCGACGGTGACGATGGTCGGCAGGCTGACGTCAATCACCTGAAGGCCGCCATCGACTTCACGGGTCACCTGCGCATGGTCGCCGTTCAGCGCCACCTGCGAGGCGAAGGTTGCCTGGGACCAGCCAAGCAGCGCCGAGAGCATCTGTCCTGTTTGATTGGCATCATCGTCGATCGCCTGCTTGCCGAGCAATACCAGGCGGGGCGCTTCGGCCAGGACCACCCCTTTCAGCAATTTTGCGACATCGAGTGGCTCTACCGGCCCATCACTCTTGATGAGGATGGCGCGATCGGCCCCCATGGCGAGCGCCGTGCGCAATACGTCCTGCGCCTGAGCGGAGCCGACGGTCACCGCAATGATTTCATCTACCGCGCCCGCCTCTTTCAGGCGCACGGCTTCCTCGACAGCGATCTCGTCGAAGGGGTTCATGGACATTTTCACATTGGACAGGTCGACGCCGGAGCCGTCGGTTCTGACGCGAATCTTGACGTTGTGATCAACCACACGCTTGACGGGTACCACCACTTTCATTCGGCAATCCTCTCCAACATCCATATGGATCAAGGCGTTGCGACCTCCCATTCGGTTGATCCGGGACCGGGAAGCCGCTCCCGTGACAGAGCGGCCGGACAGTCTGCGGATCGCTCAGGAATGCCGTCAGTAAGGAGTAGGTTTGCGACGCAAGTCTGGTGGGGAAAAGAACATTTGCGTCAGTTTCTTGCTATCTCTACGACATGTCAGATAAAGTTCACAAAAAGGGAGGCCGGCGATGATTCTGTCGTCGAGAGAAGCGGAAACCCGTTCTCCGGCAGCGCTGAACGCCGCGATGCGGCGTCAGGCGAACGGCACGCGCCTGTCTGTGGGCTTCATCCTGACACGGCGCTTCACTCTGTGCGCATTTGCGAATTTTATCGATGTCCTGCGACTGGCTGCTGACGAAGGGGACCGCAGCAGGCAGATATTGTGCGACTGGAAGATATTGTCGAACACGATGGAGGCGGTGTCCTCCAGCTCTGGTGTCACCGTTCAACCCAATGAGCGATTGGGCGATCCCGCCAAGTTCGATTATGTTGTGGTCGTCGGCGGCCTGGTGGATGAGATAGGCAATGTCGGCAGCGACTATCTGGAATATCTCAGGAAGGCTGCGGCCGCGGGGATACCTTTGGTGGGTATTTGCACCGGCGCCTTCATCCTGCATGAAGCAGGCGTCCTCAAGGGCTATAAATGCTGCGTCAGCTGGTTCCATCACCGCGATTTTCTGGAACAGTTCGATGGGCTAGAACCGGTTGCCGATCAGATATTCATCGTCGACAGGGACAGGCTGACCTGTTCAGGCGGGGCCAGTTCCGCACATCTCGCGGCCTATCTTGTCGAAAAGCATATCGGCCGTGCGCAGGCCAGCAAAAGCCTGCACATCATGATCATCGACGATGCGCTGAATGCTGAAAAGCCCCAGCCGGGCATTCCCCTCCAGTTCAAGACACAAGACCCCATCGTTCGCCGTGCCCTGCTGATTACGCAGCAGAATATCGATGCGCCGCTGTCTGTGGCGGAAATCGCCCGCAGGATGGGCAAGAGCAAAAGACAGCTGGAACGCCGGTTTCAGACAAGTCTGGGCATGTCTCCCCAAGTCGCCTTCATGGACGTGCGGCTGTCGATCGCCCGCCATTTCCTTGAAAAGACGGATAAATCCATCACCATGATTGCGGTGGAATGCGGCTTTTGCGACTCGTCGCATATGAGCCGGATGTTCCGTCGCAGGTTCGGCCACTCTCCGTTCGAGAGCCGGGTGTCATCGCCGGGCCGGGCTGGCACGATGCCGCTGGAACTGGACTGTGCTGCGGCAGAGGATATGGGCGAAGCTTTTATTCCGGACACCGACTGGATCACGATCGGCAAAGATCACTCCGCCATGATCTGATTGTGCATGGCGGCGGCCAAGCGCTGCGACTTGGCTTCCCTAACCTGGCTTAGCTGTGTCGGAGGCAGGGAGCGAACCCCCTGCCTCCGATCGATCAGGCGGTGGCGATGCCGCCATGTGCGGGCGCCTTGGCCAGCAGACTGGCATCGGGCGAGCAGGACACCGCCAGATAGCGTTCGAACTGGGCCAATATGTCCGCAATGACCTGTTCCTGCGACATGCCCATGATGTCATATCCCCGGCTTCCGTCCGAAAAGAAGGTCCGTGCCTCATGGCGCTCGCTGATGTTCGCCGCCTCAATGGGTGAGAATATCGGCAGCTTGTGAGACCCCGGCCGGACCCCATACAGGAAGCCGCGGCAGTCGGGCGTGGCCGAATTCAGGCAAATTGCGCCATCCTCCCTGGAAACGAACGCGGTGCGACCGCTACGGGTGAGCTCCGCTGCCACCGCTTCCAGCGCAGGAAGCACGGTTTTGCCGATGAAGTCGACCACATCCGCCTGTTTGGGCGTATGGAGCGCCAGCGCGAGCCGGGCCTGCCAACTGGGTTCGGGCGCGAAAGAGGGAGCGCCGCGCGACCGGCCGTTGCCGACTTCATATTGCGCGACATCCGCCTTCATGCCCTTGAACAGACCAAAGATCAGGACGAGCATCACGAGCGCAAAGGGCAGGGCGGCAATGATGGTCGCCGCCTTCAGCGCGGCCAGGCCGCCCGCGATCAGCAGAATGATCGTGACCAATGCTTCCAGCACGCACCAGAACAGCCGCTGCAAGGTCGTGGTCTGCGTCTTCCCGCCCGATCCGATGATGTCCATCACCAGCGAGCCGGAGCTTTGGGACGAGATGAAGAAGATGCCCACCATGAACACGGCCAGCGCCGACGTCGCCGTGGCCCAAGGCAAATATTCGAAGAATTTGAACAGGGCGATCGAAACATTGCCCGAGACGGCCTTCGATATCGCGCCTGCGGCCACGCCTTGATCCAGAATCAGGGCCGTGTTGCCGAATACCGTCATCCAGATGAAGGTGAAGGCGGTGGGCAAGAGAAGGACGGCCAGAATGAATTCGCGCACTGTCCGGCCGCGCGAAATGCGCGCTATGAACATGCCGACGAAGGGCGCCCAACTGATCCACCATGCCCAATAGAACAGCGTCCATGCGTTGATCCAGGGCTTGGGCTCATAGGCGTAGATGTTGAAGGTGCGGGGCACGAAGGAGGTAAGATAGAGCCCCATATTCTGGACCAGATCGCGCATCAGCTGGATGGTCGGCCCCGCAATCAGCACGAACAGCATCAGGCCCAGTGCGAGAATGATATTGATCTCGCTCAGCAATTTGATGCCCTTGGAAAGGCCCGACAGCACCGACAGCGTGGCAATGGTCGAGATGATGACGATCAGCATCACCTGAATCGGAATAGTCATCGGCAGGCCGAACAGATAATTGAGGCCACCATTGACTTGCTGCACGCCCAGGCCAAGCGATGTCGCAAGTCCAAATACGGTGCAGCAAATAGCGAAAATGTCTACCGCGTCGCCGATCCGACCACGAATTCTCTCTTTAAGGAGAGGGTACAGGCCCGACCTGATCGTCAGCGGCAGATTGTAGCGATAGCCGAAATAGGCGAGCGAAAGGCCGACCACGGAATAGATCGACCATGCATGAATGCCCCAATGGAAGAAGGTGATGCTCATCGCATCCTTCTGTGCGGCGATCGTCATAGGATCGGCGTCTGGCGGTGCTGCATAATGCATCATGGGTTCGGCCACGGCATAATACATGAGGCCGATGCCCTTGCCCGCCGCGAACAGCATCGCGACCCAGGACCCGAAACGGAAGTCAGGCTCGCAATCGTCCGGGCCAAGTTTCAGATTGCCGTAGCGGCTGATGCACAGGATCGTGACCGAGAACAGGAAAATCCCGACGGCCAGCAGATAGAACCAGCCTACTTCGGCCAGAACCCGCGCCTCTACGTCCGACAGCAGGGCCTCTGCCTGATGGGGGAAAAAAGCGCCGACCCCCAGCAGCAGCAGAATGATGCTCACCGATCCGAAAAACACCGGTGGATTTATGATAAACCGGAACATCACCACGCCCCCAATTCGTTATGCTGCCGAATGAATTCACTATGCCGGTTTCGGCCCCCGACATGTTTCGGAGGCCGACCGGATTGTCACTTTTCAACCCTCGCGCCGCAATCGGAACAGGCCGATCAGGAGCGCAGGATAGATCATGCGGCGTTGAGCAGTCCGTGCGGATCAAGAACAAATTTGGTTGCCGCGCCGTGATCGAATGATTCATATCCTTGGGGCGCATCTTCCAGTGAGATGACGCGCGCGTTGACGATGTCGGCGATCGGCAGACGATCGTGCAGAATGGCCTGCATCAGTTGCCGGTTATATTTGAGCACGGGCGTCTGGCCGGTGTGGAAAGACTGCGCCTTTGCCCAGCCCAGCCCGAACCGCAATGACAGGCTACCCTGCTTTGCCGCATTGTCGACAGCGCCGGGATCTTCCGTCACATAGAGGCCCGGAATGCCGATCGATCCGGCCGCGCGGGTGATTTCCATCATCTGGTTAAGGACGATGGCGGGCTGTTCTCCGCCCGTATGGCCGCGTGCCTCGAAACCAACGGCGTCGATTGCGCTGTCCACTTCGTCGGTGCCGATGACCTCCGCTACCAGATCGCCAAGCCGGTCGCTCTGCGACAGGTCGATGGGCGTGAAGCCGACCTTGGCGGCGTGGTCCAGGCGATCCTTGTTGAAATCGCCGATCATCACGACCGCCGCGCCCAAGATCTGCGCCGATGCAGCGGCGGCAAGACCCACCGGACCCGCGCCCGCTATATAGACGGTGGAGCCGACCCCGACGCCCGCACGCAACGCGCCGTGGAAGCCGGTCGGCAAAATGTCGGACAGCATCGTCAGGTCGCGAATCTTCGCCATCGCCCGATCGCGATCGGGGAATTTCAGCAGGTTGAAGTCGGCATAGGGCACCATGACGTAGCGCGCCTGTCCGCCGATCCATCCGCCCATGTCGACATAGCCATAGGCGCCGCCCGCCCGCGCAGGATTGACCGTCAGGCAGACGCCCGTGTCCTGCGATTTGCAGGTGCGGCAACGACCGCACGCCACGTTGAACGGCACGGATACGATGTCGCCGATTTCCAGCATTTCGACATCGCTGCCCTTTTCGATCACTTCGCCGGTAATCTCATGACCCAGCACCAGCCCCTGCTGGGCCGTCGTGCGGCCTCTCACCATATGCTGGTCGGAACCGCAGATATTCGTCGACAAGACCTTCAGAATGACGCCATGGTCGATACGGCGGCCATCCGGCGCCTCGAGTTTCGGATCAGCAATGTCCTGTACCGCCACCTTGCCCGGTTCCAGATACACCACACCTCGGTTCTTGCTCATATCCTTATCCTCTCTGCTTCGTACTTTTGGTCGCGACGAGATGTTCGAATTTCCGGCTGGCTCCTTCCGTCGTGGATCGACTCGTCGGCTTGCTACAAAGAGGAGCATTCTGGTTCGCCGGGGGCCATCATGACTGCGACGCAGGCAATTACAAATGCGCCATGTCGCGGGGCTAACCGGCTTTAGTCAGCATTCGGGCAGATTGACGGCAAGGCCGCCCAGGCTCGTTTCCTTGAATTTCGTGCTCATTTCCTCGCCGGTCTGCCGCATGGCCTCGATGCAATTGTCGAGCGGCATGAAATGCGATCCATCGCCCCGCAGCGCCAGGGAAGCCGCCGCGACGGCTTTTGTCGCGCCGATGCCGTTGCGTTCGATGCAGGGCACCTGAACCAGTCCGCCAACCGGATCGCAGGTCATGCCCAGATGATGTTCCAGCGCGATCTCCGCGGCATTTTCCACCTGTTGCGGTGTGCCGCCCAATACGGCGCACAGCCCCGCCGCCGCCATGGCCGCTGCTGATCCGACCTCTCCCTGACAGCCTGCTTCCGCGCCGGAAATGGAGGCGTTATGCTTGATCAGCCCACCAATCGCCGCGGCGGTCAGCAGGAAGTCGGAGACTTTCGACGGGTCCGTTCCCAGGCAATGATCCAGATAATAGCGCAGCACCGATGGCACCACGCCCGCCGCCCCGTTGGTCGGCGACGTCACGACCTTGCCGCCCGCCGCATTTTCCTCGTTCACGGCCATGGCATAGACGCTGAGCCAGTCGGACGAGGCATGAGGCTGGATGGAGTTGGACTTGCGCTCTTCCATCAATTGGCGGTGAATATGGGCGGCGCGACGCTTGACGCGCAGGCCGCCAGGCAGTTCGCCGTCCTGCCTCAACCCGCGCTCGATGCATCCGTTCATGACCGACCAGATGCGCGCCACGCCCGCCTCGACATCGGCCTCGTCGCGTGACACCGCTTCGTTACGGCGCTTCATTTCGGCGATGGACAGGCCGCTGGCATCCGCCATCCGCAACATCGCCGCGGCATTTTCGAACGGAAACGGCCAGTCCGCGACTTCTTCGGCGGCCGTCTGCCGCGGCGCGTTGCGTTCCGCCGCGCTGACGACGAAACCGCCACCGATGGAATAATAAGTTTCGCTCAATACCGGATCGCCGGTTTCGTCCATGGCGGACAGGATCATGCCGTTGGCATGGCCGGGCAGGGGAGGGCCATAGTCGAAGATGACGTCCTTCGCTGGATCGAAGGCCAGACTGGGCAGGCCCGGCAGGCGCAACGTGGTGGTTTCCCTGAGGTCCGCCAGTTCCGCTTCAGCCCGTTCCATGTCGAGATCCGCTGGCAGCCATCCCAGCAGGCCAAGCGTGACGGCCCGGTCCGTGGCATGGCCCTTGCCCGTGAAGGCGAGCGAACCATAAAGCGTTGCCCGAATCCGAACCGCCCTCTGCGATGCCGCGGATTGCCGCAGCAGGTCCAGAAAGGCCACCGCCGCCGTCATCGGCCCCATCGTATGAGAGGATGAGGGACCGATGCCGATCTTGAACACATCGAAGACGCTTAGAAACATGGCAGGCCTCGTCGATGTCAGGTCAGGTGTAGCTTGCCTGCTTCCTGGTCATTGGTAAATGGGGAAGCGGCGGCATAGATCCTGCACATCGGCCAGAACCTCCGCCTCCACCACCGGGTCGCCTTCCGCACCGTTGCGGGCCAGCGCGTCGATCACGCGCAGCGCAAGCGCGCCGACCTGACGGAATTCCGCCTCCCCAAATCCGCGCGTCGTGCCCGCTGACGTGCCCAGACGGACACCGGAGGTGACTGCCGGCTTTTCAGGATCGAAGGGGATCGCATTCTTGTTGCAGGTGAGGCCAGCCCGTTCCAGCGCATGTTCCGCGTCGCGGCCCTTGACGCCCTTGGGGCGCAGGTCGACCAGCACGACGTGACTGTCGGTGCCGCCCGAAACGATGTTCAGGCCGCCTTCGATCAACGTGTCGCTGAGCGCGCGGGCATTGTTCAGGACATTGCGGGCATAAAGCTTGAATTCGGGTTGCAAGGCTTCACCGAACGCCACCGCTTTCGCCGCGATGACATGCATCAGTGGGCCGCCCTGATTGCCGGGAAACACCGCTGAATTGATCTTCTTGCCAAGCGCTTCGTCATTGGTGAGGATGATGCCGCCGCGTGGCCCCCGCAGCGTCTTGTGTGTGGTTGAGGTGACAATATGCGCATGGGGGATCGGGTCTGGGTAGACGCCGCCTGCCACCAGACCAGCCACATGGGCCATGTCGACCATCAGATAGGCGCCAATTTCATCAGCGACGCTGCGGAAGGCCGCGAAGTCGATCTCGCGCGGATAGGCGGAGCCGCCCGCGACGATCAGCTTTGGCCGGGTTTCCAGCGCCTTGGCGCGCAGATCGTCATAGTCGATCCGCTGGTCGGACTCGCGCACTTCATAACTGACGACGTCGAACCATTTGCCCGACATGGTCACCGGCGAACCATGGGTAAGATGGCCGCCATGGGCAAGCGAGAGGCCCATGATACGATCGCCGGGCTGAAGCAGGGCAAAGAACACGGCCTGGTTGGCCTGAGCGCCTGAATGCGGCTGAACATTCGCATAGGCTGCGCCGAAAAGCTGTTTTACCCGCTCAATGGCCAGCGTTTCGATTTCATCGACATATTCGCAGCCGCCATAATAGCGTTTGCCAGGATAACCTTCGGCATATTTATTCGTCAGGACCGATCCCTGCGCCCGCATGACGTCCTCGGAAACGATATTTTCCGATGCAATCAGTTCGATCTGGTCCTTCTGGCGACCCAGTTCGCGTTCGATGGCTTCCGCAACGGCACGATCTTTCATGCCTGCATGGGACGTGCTCTGCGTCATATCGACATCTCCGAAAATAGCATGGTCAGGAGCGAATTCAGCCAATGGAGTACCGGCTCGGAAATCGCGCGAATGAAAAAGTGCAGTCTGTCCTACTGGTCCGATCGAGACGGCCAGCGGCTAGATCCAGGCCTAGATGTCGAGTTCGATTTCGCGGGCCACGACCTGGAGGAAATGCCACACATGCTCCGAAAAGGAATGCCAGACGTCGATCTGGAACCGATCCTTCGCATCGCGGAGCAAAATGATCTGCGCCTTGCCGTCGAATATCGTTCGGCAACCGCTGCCAGGCGCCATCGCGTCCACATCAAAGGCGATCGCTGATTGCAGCACGAGCGCGGCATCGCGGCCTTCGATCCCGATGCTCACTTCCCGATGGCTGACATCGACCAGACTGTGGGGCTGCTGCGCATAAAGCGCGGCGAAGCCGGCCTCGATTTCCGCCTGGTCCGCAACCGGAACGGTCACATACCATTCGTCGGGACCAAGGCACACAGCCGTCTTTTCGCCGGCATATGCTACGTCGCCGATATTGCCGGGCAGATTGAGGCCCAGAACGGCGGAGGCTGCAATCCGCTGGTCCGGGTCGATGCGCAGGCTGAAGCGCGCTTTGTCCGCAAGCGGCCGGATGGTGAGCGGAAAGGGCTTGTGGAGCGCAATGCCTTCGCCGCTCAAGGGGTGATGAGGATGCATCGTCATGGCGCTTCCTTATGCGTTGAGGCGGGAGTTTTCGGGGTCGACAAAGACCATCCCGGTGATTTTCGCGGACAATGTTCGGTCGGGCATAGGGATGTAAATGGTTTCGCCCATGCGCGAATGTCCGCCCTCTACGACCCCGAAGGCGATCGAGCGATTGAGGCTGGCGCTCCAATAAGCGGACGTTACGTGGCCAACCATCTTCATCGGAATGGGCTGGTTCGGATCAAACACGATCTGCGCGCCTTCCTCCAGCACCATCATGGGATCGTCAGTCAGCAGCCCGACCAGCTGTTTACGGTCCTTCTTCAGCATATCGGGGCGGGTGAGGGATCGCTTGCCGACGAAGTCAGGCTTGGCTTTGCCGATCGCCCAACCGAGGGCGGCGTCGTCGGGGGTCAGCGTGCCGTCCGTATCCTGGCCGACAATGATATAGCCCTTCTCCGCGCGCAGGACGTGCATGGTCTCTGTGCCATAGGGTGTGATTCCATAGGCCTGACCGTCGGCGAACAGCTTTTCCCAAATGGCGCGGCCATAGCGGGCGGGGACGTTCACCTCATAGCCCCGCTCGCCGGTGAAGCTCACCCGGAACAGGCGGGTCGGCACGCCGCAAATGTGCCCTTCGGCCACCGCCATATGCGGGAAGGCATCGTCCGACAGGTCGATGCCCTCGACCAGAGGTTCCAGCAGGCGGCGCGCGTTCGGACCCTGAAGCGCAATGACGGCCCATTGTTCGGTCGTGGAGGTGAGCCAGACCTTGAGATCGGGCCATTCGGTCTGGAGATAATCCTCCATCATGTTGAGCACGCGCGCTGCGCCGCCAGTCGTCGTGGTGACGTGGAACCGGTCCGGCGCCATACGGCCAATCACGCCGTCGTCGCGGATGAACCCGTCCTCGCCCAGCAGTAGGCCGTAACGGCAGCGGCCGGGGGCGAGCTTGGTCCAGGGGTTGGTGTACATGCGGTTCATGAATTCCGCAGCATCCGGGCCGACAATTTCGATCTTGCCCAGGGTCGATGCGTCGAAAATCCCCACCGACGTACGCACCGCTGCGCATTCCCGCGCTACCGCGGCATGCATATCCTCGCCAGCCTGGGGGAAATACCATGCGCGGCGCCACAGCGACACAGGTTCAAAGGCAGCCCCCTTCGCCTCGGCCCAACCGTCGATCGGCGTCTTGCGGGTCACTTCGAACAGGCGGCCCCGGTTATAGCCGGCAAAGGCGCCGAAGGTCGTCGGCGTATATGGCGGACGGAATGTCGTCAGGCCGACCGCCGGAACCGGCGCACCCACAGCGTCAGCGGCGATGGCCAGGCCGTTGATGTTCGACGTCTTGCCCTGGTCGGTTGCCATACCGTTGGTGGTGTAGCGCTTGACATGCTCGATCGACTTGAAGCCCTCCCGCACCGCCAGACGGATGTCCTTGGCGGTCACGTCGTTCTGGAAGTCGACAAACGCCTTGGCCTTGCCCGGATTCTGGTCGGTCGGCAGCTCGCGGACGCGAATGCCGGTCAGCTCGGTTTCGTCCGCCACCATATATTGGGCGGAACGACCATTATAGCCAGCGTCGGAGGCTGCGTCGGCTCCGGCCTCGGCCCCTTCTGCCAGCGCCTTGGCCAGGCCGAAGCTGCCATTGCCTGCGCCGACGGTGCGGCTGGCTTCGGCATGTTCGCCCGGCAGGAAAGCCTGCTCTTCTTCATGCCAGTTGAGCTTGCCCTTGGTGTGCGAGAAAAGATGGACGCTGGGCGTCCAGCCACCGCTCATCATCAGCACGTCGCATGCGATGGTACGCGCGCCGCCGGCTGTCGGGTCGGCAGGGCGCACCCGTGCCGACTTGATCCGCAGCCGGCCGCTGGTGCCGGTAACGGTCCAGCCCGCCAGCACCTCGATCCCCAGGGAGTCCGCCTTTGCGCGCAGATGGGAGGAGATGTTGGGGCGCAGGTCCACGATGGCGACAACCTTGCCCCCCGCCTTCGCCAGATCGAAAGCGGCCAGCCAGGCGCTGTCATGCGTGGTCACGACCAAGGCGTTTTGCCCCACCTTAACCCCGTAGCGATTGAGATATGTGCGGGCTGCACCCGCCAGCATCACGCCTGGCCGGTCGTTGCCGTGGAAAACCAGCGGACGCTCGATCGCGCCCTGCGCCAGTACCACCTGCGCTGCACGAACCTTCCACATGCGTTCGCGCGGCGTACCTTGCGGAACATCGGCCAGATGGTCGGTCAGGCGCTGGCACAGGCCGACGAAATTCTGGTGATAATAGCCAATCGCGGTCGTGCGCGGGAGTAGGGTTACATTGTCCAGTGCGGCAAGCTCGGCCATCGCCATGGTCAGCCAGTCCCAGCCCGAACGCCCGTCAATGTTCGCGTCGGTTTCAGACAGCAGCGAACCACCAAATTCCGCCTGTTCGTCGAGCAGGATGACCTTTGCGCCGCTGCGACCGGCGGACAGGGCGGCGGCGATCCCCGCTGGCCCTGCACCGACCACAAGCACGTCGCAATGGACATGGCGGCTGGCATAGGTGTCGGGATCCGGCTGCGTCGGCGACACGCCAAGACCCGCCGCACCGCGGATGAACGGCTCGTAAACCTTGTTCCAGAAGGACTTAGGCCACATGAAGGTCTTGTAATAGAAGCCCGCCGAAAACAGCATATAGGCCGCGTCGTTGACTGCGCCTATGTCGCGCTTGAGCGAAGGCCAGTGATTCTGGCTATTGGTCGACAGCCCCTGCGAGATTTCCAGCACCGTGGCGCGGGTGTTGGGTTCGAATCGGCCGGGGCCGTGCGTGACGCCGACCAGCGCGTTCGGCTCCTCCGACCCTGCCGCCAATATGCCGCGTGGACGGTGATATTTGAACGACCGACCCACCAGATGAACGCCGTTGGCCAGCAGGGCGGAAGCGAGCGTATCGCCCTGAAACCCTTCATAGTGGGTGCCGTTGAAGGTGAAATGGACCGGCCGGCCATGGTCTACCCGGCCCTTGCCTGCGATGCGATGGTTGGTCACGGGGTATCCTCGCTTTGCACGATCTGCGGACGGGGCAAGCCGGCCTTGTATGTCGTTACGAACTTGTCGCTGAGGGTGTCGCGGGCCGCGTTGAAGAAGCGCCCGCAGCCATGGATATGGCGCCAGCGTTCATAATGCAGGCCGCGCGGGTTTGAGCGTATGTAAAGATGGTCGCGCCATTGATCGTCGTCGAGCTGCGAAGGGTCGGTCGGGCGCGCGATATGCGCCTCGCCCGCATAGGCAAACTCCACTTCGGGACGTTCGGCATTGCAATAGGGGCAATGGATGAGAAGCATCTGCTGCGCTCCGTCTTTAGTGCGCGACCGCGGCGGCCGCCGCTTCGTCGATCAGTCGGCCGGTCTTGAAGCGCTCCAGCGTGAAAGGCGCGTTGATCGGGTGCGGCTCGTCGCGAGCGATAGTGTGGGCAAAGACGTTGGCCGAACCCGGCGTCGCCTTGAACCCGCCGGTGCCCCAACCGCAATTGACGTAGAGGCCCGGCACCGGGGTCTTGCCGATAATCGGCGAGCGATCCGGCGTCACATCGACGATGCCGCCCCATTTGCGCAGCATCCGCATGCGGTTGAAGATCGGAAACACTTCGCAGATTGCCGCGACCGTATGCTCGATCAGCGGCAGGCCGCCGCGCTGGCTGTAGGATACATATTGATCGGTGCCCGATCCGATCACCAGTTCGCCCTTGTCGGATTGCGAGATATAGGCGTGGACTGTGTTGGACATGACGACGCACGGGAAAATCGGCTTGACCGGCTCCGATACCAGGGCCTGGAGCGGATAGCTTTCAAGCGGCAGGCGGACATTGGCCGAATCCATCACGACTGACGTGTTGCCAGCCGCCGACACCGCCACCTTCTTCGCCCGTATGAAACCGCGCGCGGTTTCCACGCCGATGACCTTGCCGGTGGCGTCGCGGCGGATCGCCGTGACCGGGCAGTTCTGGATGATGTCGACGCCGCGCGCAGCTGCGCCGCGTGCATAGCCCCACGCGACCGCGTCATGGCGGGCGACGCCGCCGCGCCGCTGCAGCGCGGCGCCCACCACCGGATAACGCGCATCGGGCGAAATGTTGAGCGGAGGGCAGAATGCCTTTGCCTGCTCAGCCGTCAGCCATTCATTGTCGATGCCGTTCAGTCGGTTCGAATGAATGTGCCGCTTGAAGCTTTGCACGTCATGGACGTTGTGCGCCAGCATCATCACGCCCCGCTGCGAGAACATGACGTTGTAATTCAGTTCCTGGGACAGCCCTTCCCACAGCTTCATGGCATGTTCGTAGAGCGCGGCGCTTTCGTCATAGAGATAATTGGACCGGATGATGGTCGTATTGCGGCCCGTATTGCCGCCGCCAAGCCAACCCTTGTCGATCACCGCGACGTTGGTGACGCCATGTTCCTTGGCAAGATAATAGGCGGCGCCCAGCCCATGCCCGCCCGCACCCACGATAACGACGTCATATTCAGCCTTCGGTTCTGAGTCCGGCCATTGCTGGTCCCAGTTCTTGTGGCCGGTCAGCGCGTTGGTGAGCAGCGATGTCCAAGAAAAGCGCGTCACGCCATCCCTCCAATGTTGATTGCGCATCATCATGCGGTGGTGACGAATGAGACAGTATGTTTGCGTCATCCGCGTCGCAGCTAAACGACATGGCTAAACCGGATCGCCGTCCGCTATGGGATGTAAGGTGCCGTTTGAAGAATCGACATAGTGAAGAGCCAGGCTGTGGCCGGCCGGATGTCAAGAATGACGCAAATCTTCAAGAGCGATGGCGCATCCATTCACGCAGTTACCCTGTCAGGGGATCATGCTCCGAGACACTCCAAATATCCGATGATCTTCCTGGGATAGGCAGATCAAATGCGAAATGATTTGAATCTTTAATTTGTTCCAAAATTTATAAGATTTATTCGTGCATATCGTTAAATTTGCACAGTTAAGCGACAGTAAAATGACAGATTGTCCGGACTTTATTTCGGGCAAATGCTGGTCGTCGAATATTCTGTGATAATTAGCGAATTTAAGGTCGAAAAAATTCATAAAATAATATTCTATCCTTAGATGGGGGATTGTATGAAGACGCTATTCGGGGCTACCTCTTTCATCGCGATCATCGCTTCACATATGGTTGCGATGCCCGCCTTTGCTCAGGACGAAGGGGGTGACGACGCGTCCCCCAGATCCGGCGTTGCTGAAATCGTCGTTACCGCCACCAAGCGCAGCGAAAGCATGCAGAAGGTCGCCGTCGCTGTCCAGGCGATGGGCAACGAAACGCTGGCCCAACTGGGGGTCGCCAACACGGCCGACATCATCGCGCAGATGCCCAACGTAACGGCGGGCGGCGGCGGTCCGGGCCAGAATACGATTTACATTCGCGGTCTCGCCTCGACAACGCCGAACCTGACGACCGCTGGTGTATCGGGCCTTGCACCCAACGTCGCCACCTATCTGGACGAACAACCCTTGTCCCAACCGGGTCGCAACCTTGACGTCTATGCAGCCGATCTTGCCCGCGTCGAAGTGCTTGCAGGTCCGCAGGGCACCCTGTTCGGCGCGAGTAGCCAGGCCGGCGTGGTTCGCTTCATCACCAACGAGCCCAAAATCGGGGAATTTGAAGGCCGCGCCCAGGCTGGTGTATCCTTCACCAAGGGCGGTGACATGAGCAACAATGCCCAGGTCGTCGTCAATATTCCCGTTGCGGATAATTTCGCGGTACGTGCGGTCGCCTATCTCGATCATCAGGGCGGCTATATCGACAACGTCCGCGGCACGCGCAGCGTTGCCCAGAGCGGACGGTTCCGCAGGGCTACCGATCTTCGTCAGAACGGCACGTTGGTCGGCAATCAGGCGACCGGCCAGGGCGGCGCCAACCTGTCTGGCGTCACCTTCCTTCAGGCGGACAATAGCGGTCTGGTGGAGGATAATTTCAACGACGCCGACTATCGCGGTTTCCGCGTGACGGCCTTGTGGAAATTCGCGCCCGACTGGTCGCTCAAGGTCGCGCATAGCCGCCAGGGTCTTGATACGGACGGCGTATTTTCCGAAGATCCGACCCTTGGCGAATACAAGATCGAGCGCTTTGAGCAGGACAAGACCAAGGATAATTTCAGCAATACGGCGTGGACTGTCGAAGGCCGTCTCGGCGCGCTCGAAATGGTATATTCCGGCGCCTATACGGAACGTGAAACCAACCAGCGGGTCGACTATACCGACTATTTGTTCGTTGGTCCCTACATTCCCTATTATGTCTGCGACACCACGGTCTATTATGGTGGCATGAACCCGACCGGCACCTGCCAGCCGCCAAATCTCTTCGTGACGTCCAAGTCGAAATTGAAGAGCTTCACGCAGGAATTGCGGTTCAATACCCCGGCTGAAAATCGCTTCCGGGTCACGGCGGGCGGCTTCTTCAGCAACCAGATTCTCAAGGAACGCAACGACTTCAACTATCAGGGATCGATCCGCGCCCTGGGCGCCGATGGGGTCACGCCGGGCTTCCTGCCAAACTACCCGCTGACCAATACATCGGTCACGGGGCTGATCGGCAACGCCGGACCGGGTTATTTCAGCGATCCGGGGCCATTCCCGGCAGGCGTCATTTTCCGTAACGATGTGAAGCGCAGCGACAGGCAGTTTGGCATTTTCGGCGAAGCCAGCTTCGACGTCGTGCCGGACCTTCTCACCGCGACCTTTGGCGCGCGCTATTATAATGTGACCAACGATCTGGAAGGCAGCGCAAACTCTTCCTTCAACAACAGGATTTCGCCCACTTTCGGTTCGGGTTCGGTCGATCGCCAGCTTTACGGCACCAATCTGAGCGTCAAATATTCCGGCGATATTGCCGGCATTCCGGACCAGGCCAAGGCCACCGGCGTCATCTTCAAGGGTACGGTGAAGCTGACCCCGGTCGAAAATGTCATGTTCTACGCCACCTATTCCGAAGGCTTCCGTCCGGGGCTCCTCAACCGGCCCGGCGGCACGACCCGCAACGGGTACACCGTGCCTTATGCGGTCGGTACGGACGATGTTCGGAACTATGAAATCGGTTGGAAAACCAAGCTGTTTGACAATCAGTTGCTGTTCAACGGCAGTGCTTTCTTCGTCGATATCAAGGGGCTGCAGACCAGCATTCTCGATCCCAGCATTTCCAACCTGTTCTTTTCGGACAATGCTGCCAATGCCTGGACCAAGGGCGTTGAGGGCGAGGTCACATTCGCACCGGCTGCGGTTGACGGTCTGACGGTGTCGGGCGGTTTCTCGATCATCGATACGAAGATCACGAAAGTCCTGCTCCAGACCAGCTATGTGCAGGTCGGTCAGAAACTGGCCTATGCCCCATCCTTCCAGGGCAATCTGCGTGCCCGTTATGAATGGCAGTTGGGTGACACAGGGTTGCGGGCCCATATCATGCCGCAGATGGTGCATTCGTCATCGAAATATACCGACGTCATCCTTCCCAACCGGACGAAGCTGAACAGCTATACGACCTTCGGCCTGTCGGCGGGTGTGGAGAAGGACAACTGGTCGGTCGAACTGTTCGGCGACAATCTGACGGACAAGGCGGCGCAGACCAGTGGCGATGCGGTCTACAGCGTATCGCGGGTAGTCGTGGCCCGTCCGCTGACGGTCGGCATGCGCCTCTCGTTCAACTATTGAACCGACGCCTTGTTGCTACGATAGAGGGAAGCGGCCTTTCCGGGCCGCTTCCCACCTTGGGGCGATGGAACTGATATGAACGGTGCGGCGACCGACGAAAGCAAGGACGACGTGCTGACTGAGGCAAGGCAGGCGCTGCAGCAGCAGGCGCACGACCGCGCCATCAACCTGTGCGAAGGGCTGCTTCGCGACGACCCGGCCAATGGCGACGCGCTTTATATCGCCGCGGTAGCCGCGCGCTATGCGCGAAAATTCGATTCCGCGCGTGATTTTGTACGGCGTCTGCGCCAGTCCCATCCTGAACATGGCCGTGGTTGGCAGGAGGCGGGACATCTGGCGCGCGATACCGGCGATCCGGAGGGCGCCATCGTCGCCTACCGCCGGGCTTGCGAATTCAATCCATCGCTGGAGGCGAGCTGGACGCACCAGGCCAATTTGCTCGCCCAACGCGGCAGGGAAGGCGAGGCGCGCAATTGCATGGCGCAGGCGGAGCGGCTTGCGGGATTGCCGCGAATGTTGCTTGCCGTCCTCAACCATATCCATGAAGGACGCATCCTCAAGGCGGAGGAATTGTGCCGCCACTTCCTTCGCGAAAATCCGCATAATGTCGAAGCGATGCGCCTGCTCGCCGATATCGGCGTACGGCTGGGCATATTCGACGATCCGGAATTTCTGCTGGAAAGCGCGGTCGCTTTCGAACCGGACAATATCCAGCTTCGGCTCGACTATATGCAGGTTCTGCGCAGACGGCAGAAATTCTCTGCGGCGGAAGCGCAGGCGCAGCATCTGGTCGACCTCCAGCCCGACAATCCGCTGTTTCAGTCGCATCTCGCGATCGAAAATATGCAGACGGGCAAATATGACAAGGCGCTTGGCCTGTTCGAGTCCGTGTTGGCCGGCATGCCGGATGATCCGGCCACGCTGACGTCGCGGGGGCATGCGCTCAAAACCTGTGGGCAGCAGCAGGAAGCCATTGCTTCCTATCGTGCCGCCATCGCGGCGCGCCCTGACTTGGGCGATCCCTGGTACGCGCTGGCCAATCTTAAAACGTTCCGGTTCGAGGACGGCGAGGTGGCGGCGATGCATGCCCAGCTTGCCCGCGACGACCTGCGACTGATGGACCGTGTCCATCTGAGTTTCGCACTTGGCAAAGCGCATGAGGACCGGGGGGAATATGCGGATTCCTTCCGCTTCTACGACGCAGGTAACAGGCTGAAGCGCGAACAATTGCGCTATAGCGCCGACCAGATGACAGCGGAACTGCGGGCGCAGGCCGAAGCGTGCACGGCCGATCTGTTCGACAAAAATGCGGGCAATGGCTGCTCTGCGCCGGACCCGATCTTCATCCTGGGCCTTCCGCGCGCTGGTTCGACGCTGCTGGAGCAGATCTTGGCTTCACACAGTCAAATCGACGGCACGCTGGAATTGCCCGATATTTTGGCGCTGGCGCAGCAGTTAAGGGGGCGGGGGCGCGATGCCTATCCCGCGATCCTGCATGATCTGCCCGCCGATCAACTGCGGCAGATGGGTGAAGCCTATATTGAAAATACCCGCATCCATCGCAAGGGCGCGCCCTTTTTCATCGACAAGATGCCCAATAATTTCCGGCATATCGGCCTTATCCACCTGATCCTGCCCAACGCAAAGATCATCGACGCCCGGCGCGCGCCGATGGATTGCTGCTTTTCGGGCTTCAAACAACTCTTCGCTGATGGCCAGCAATTCACCTATGGGCTGACCGAGATCGGGCAATATTATAGCGACTATGTCGATCTGATGGCTCATTGGGAAAGGGTACTCCCACCCGACCGTATCCTGCGCGTCCAGCATGAAGATGTGCTGGCGGATCTAGAAGCGGAGGTGCGACGAATAGTTGATTATGTGGGGGTTCCGTTCGAACAGTCCTGCCTTGATTTCCACAAGACAGACCGGGCGGTCCGCACCGCCAGTTCCGAGCAGGTTCGCCGTCCCATCAACCGGGAAGGCGTGGACAATTGGAAACCTTTCGAACCCTGGCTGGGCGATCTGAGGAAGGCGCTTGGCGATCTGGCATAGGGGTTCGCTGGCTCATGCCCACGCTGCGGCTGGGAGGGGATGTGTCGCAAATGTCCGGAAAGCGTGACGCCATTGTCCGCGCGGCTGCCATTCGGGCTCGTCATCCTGCCGCCGATGACCGAAGATGACATTTACGTCGATTTCGCCGCGCGCGGCGTCCCTGTGCAGAAGCACGAACATGCGGCTGTCTATACGGTCGACGAAAGCGCTGCCATCCATGAGGCGCTGCCAGCCGCACATACCAAGAATCTGTTTCTGAAGGACAAAAAGGGGCAGTTCTGGCTCATCACACTGCCGCATGATCGCCGTGCCGATCTGAAAGCCTTTGCCGAACTGCTGGGCGCGGGAAAATTTTCGTTCGGAAAGCCGGATGATATGGAGCGCCTGCTCCACATCACACCCGGCGCGGTTTCACCCCTCGCTGCGCCCAATGCGTCGGCCGAAGAATTGACCGTGGTGTTCGATGCAAGCTTCGACGATCAGCCGCTGATCGCCGTCCATCCCCTGCGCAATACCGCGACGATCGCGGTGCCGTTCGACGCCCTGACAGGCTGGCTGGGTGACAAGGGGCATGAACCCCGTATTGTCAAGCTGCCCTGACGATGTAGCCACTGCGGCCAAGCCTATGCGCCTGGCGCGCGCCGGTCATCAATCCATAGTATCCTGGAACAGGGCGCCACACCCTCGGTGAGCGAACCTGGTTCGCCGCGTGTCATGCTCTCGACTCTCTTGCCACGCACTATTGGGGCGGGATGCCCATTATTAGAACATCCCGCCCAGGAAGATTAGCTCAACCGCGCCAAGCGAAGCGGTCTATCATTCTTCGTTGGCGTAATAGGCCTTGTAAGCACCGTAGAAGGCCAGCGGATCACTGTCCGCGTAGAGCGACTGCTTCTTGAGGTCGACGGCATTGAGGACCACGCCCGACAAGGGCGCTTCGCTGGCCTTGAGCGCTTCCACCGCCGCTTTTGCAGCAAAGCGCGATGTCCGGCGCCACCGGGTGATGAACACCACATGGTCGGCCTCCCGACCGATGACCGTCGCATCGCTAACGGCCAGGACAGGCGGCGTATCGATCACGATGACATCATATTTCTTGCGGGCCTTTTCGATCAGGTCCGAAAACTGGCCTCTTGAGAAAATGTCTATGCCCTTGGCGGTCACGGCGACCAGCAGCAGATCAAGCGGGGTGCCAGTGGACACCAGGGCCGACGCCAGATCGATCTTGCCGGTGGCCACTTCGGCTATGCCATGTTCGGGCGTCGCGATCCCCAATGATGCGGCGACCTGCGGCCGGCGCACGTCGGCGTCGATCAGCAATACGCGGCTGCCTGCCTTGGCTATGGACAGGGCCAGCGACGTCGCGATGGTCGTCTTGCCTTCATGCGGCAGGGCCGATGTGATGACGATCACCTGTCCCGTCGGCAGGGCCTGCTTGGCATGTCCGCCGCGCAGCGTCATGTTGAGCGCCCGGACTGCTTCAGAAAAGCTCGACTGGGGCTTTTCATAGACAAGACGCGCCAGATGCTCGTTATAGTTTTTTGGGCTCACTCCAGGGATGGATGCGATGCGATTGAGCCCCAGATGGCGTTTCACATCCTCACCGGAGCTGATCTTCACATCGAGCAGCTCTGCGATGATGATCGCCAGCAACCCGAAGGTGAGAGCGGCCGCCAGCGTCAGCAGGATCAGCAGAGGCCGGTTGGGCGAGCTGGGCGAATTGGGCGGCGAAGCGACAGAGACGATGCTGGCGTCGGGCGTAGCGAGTTCGTCCGTGGCGACGGTTTCCTTGCGACGCTTGGCCAAATCTTCATAGACTGCGCGCGATGCGTCGGCGTCCGTATCATATTTCCGGGCAGTCACCGATGCGTCGGAATTGCGTATTGCGGCCGATCGCTGCTGGGCGATCGCGGCGCCAAGGCTGGCGACTTCCTGCTGCGCTGTGCTGACTTCGGCCGCCAGGCCGGAAACAATCCGGCGCGTTTCAGCCGCGATTTCAGCATCGATTTCGGCCAGCTGGTTGCGGGTCCGCGCCACTTCGGGGTGGTTCTCACCATAGCGGGTAGTGGCCTGCGACGCATCGACCGCGATTTTCGCACGCTGCGAACGCAGGTCGCGGATGACTTGCGATGCGAGCACGTCGGGCAATGACGACGGATTGTTCTGTGAACGGCTGGCGGCATTGTAACGCGCGCGCTTGGCGGCCAGGTTGGCAGACGCTTCGGAATGTTGCCGCCGCAGGTCCGCGATGGTCTGCTCATCATAGGAAGAGGGGTTCGAGCCGCTGGTAATGCCGGTGCGCGCCCGAATGGAGGACGCACTGGACGCATTGCTTTGCACATCCGTGCTCAGCGCGCGCATGCGCTCTGTGTAGAAATTTTGCGCCTTCTCGGCGACCGATCGCTTATATTCGGCCTGCTGCGCCAGATATTCGCGCGCTGTTGCGTTGGCTATGTCGGCTGCGGTCTGGGGCGAGCGCGACGATACGCTGATGTTGATGACATAGGTCAGGCCCTGTCGCCCGACCGACATGTGATTGAGCAGCGAGTTGGTGACGACATCCAACCCCGGCCGCACAGGCGGGGGGGATTTGCCGAACAGCCCGCCCAGCCATTCGCCAAATCCGGGATCGCGCAGCCTGGGGTTGAATTCCGGATCGCGGTCCAGATGGAGTTTCTCGGCGACGCGACGGGCAAGGTCGGGCGAACGCAAAACCTGCACTTCGGTATCGACCGCCGCCGAATCAGCAGGCAAACTCGATACGATCGACTGCCCCTCTGCAACATTGGTCGATCGACGTTCGATCAACACGCTGGTTGAGCTGACATATGTGCTGGGGATGATCAGCGCGACGGCCAAGCCGATTGCCAGCACGACCGTCGCCACGATGAGAAAGGGTATCCGCCTGCGCAGCATGATCAGCCACAAAGTGCGCAGATCAATTGGGCTGTCTTCTGTAGGCGTTACATATTGGCCTTCAGCCGTTGTCATCGTTGCTTCCTTTGCGCCGACTTTGCGCCGACCTGATATTTGTCCATCGTCATCGTGGTGAAAGATTTACTTTCTGACACGATGAGATGCCCTGAAATCAGGGTTCTTGCATCGCGGCAGAAGTGAGTCAACAACGGTAACCTTACTGTTGCCGGTCACCACCCTATCGCCCGCAAATCACGACCAAGCCTCTGTTCCCAAACCGCGACTTCGCTGTCGGTCAGACGCGTCAACTTGCCATCGACATCGGATGGCGCGCGGGACGGCGCCTGCCCTTCCGCTTTGCGCACGAAAACGAAATTGCCCCGTTTGATACGGCGCAATTGCTCGTCGATCCTGCCCCATAATGTGCCTGTGTCCGGCATGCGGGTCTGGTTCTCGCGCGGCAGAGTTTGGGGCAACCCCTGTTCTGGAATGCCCAGAAATGCGGCGATCCGCGCCCGTTCGGACATGAAATCGGTCACCATATCCTCGAACAACAGGATCAGGATATTGTCCTGACCGAACAGACGTTCAAACGGTTCGATCTGGTCGGCAAACAGGCTGTTGGTCAGATAGCGGAAATTCCACAGCACATCATCATATTGGCGCACATAGGGGCCGGCGACGACTTGGCGGGCAGCCGCAGCAACCTCGACATTGGCCCGTTCAGCCTGAACCGCGGCTACGGGATCGTCGGGCAGGGAGAGGAAGGCCTCCTGTGCGGTGCGGCGTTCATGCCCCCGTTTGAGCATGTGGAGAAAGCCGGAATAGGCGCGCTTGCGCGGGCTTCGCAGGGCGAAGATGAATTTTGTGTCGGGGCCCAGCATGCGGTAAATCCGCTCGGCTATGGCCGGGTCCGCCATATAGGTGGTCGTGCCGTCCACAACGACCTGCGCATCGTCGGGAACACCCCGGAAACAGCGACTGAAGCTTGCAAGCCGCTGTTCGTTGACGGCGCGCGAGAAGAAGTTGGGTTCCTTGGGATTGGAAAGATAGCAGTCGGGATGCTGCTCCAGCGCTGCGCACAAGGACGTCGTGCCTGATTTCTGCGAGCCAGCCACGATAAGATTGGGAACGGTCATGAGAGCAGCCATATTCAACTTTGCACCTGGCGCGGGCGCGTCCGATAGGACGCAATGCCCAGCGTCAGGAAGCAATAGGTCACAAAGAACCAGCTAAGGTCGGAATGTGTCAGAATGTTGGAATCGGTGATGCTATATATGGAATAATATGCCCATACGCCGATGTGGAACAGGTTGGCGGGATCACGGGTCTGCCGGATGTTGCGCAGACTGCGCGCCAGAAGGATGAACCAGGCGAACAGGAAACAAACCAGCCCCACCATTCCCAGTTCCAGCCACATGTCGAGATAGCCGTTATGGCCGTTCGCCGTCATCGCCATGGTCGCTGAACCTTCCGACCAATGCGCGTGGAAGTCACGCAGATTGGCCGTCAGCTTGTCGACCCAGAAGGTCTTGTAGCCAGCCCCCATCATTGGGCGATTGATGCCGATGGCATAAGCATAATCCCACAGACGCGTACGGCCCGACAGAGTCAGGTCGCGCCCCAGCAGTGTCAGCAATCCGATCATCAGCGATGGCAGCACGACGATGGTGCCGAACAGGGCAAAGGCCGACAGACCCGCGCGCAACTGCAAGGTGAGGCGCCGCTGCCATCCTTCGGGCATCACGACAAAGCGCGTAAGCCACATGGCGCCGAGCCCGCCGACAAAGCCGATCAGCGGCGTACGGGAGTTGGAGAAAAAGAGCATCACCAGACTGACCAGCACGACCGCTGCCCATCGACGGCGGGTAGAACCCTTTGTTGCGAAGGCCTGTGTCGCGAAAACCAGCATGGAAAAGGCCAGTACCGGGCCGAAATAATTCTTGCCTGGGTAAATCCCGCGGATCGACCCGCTTTCAGCATATTTGCCGACGAAATTGAACCCTACGCCGGGAATCGCGAGCGAAATCACGTTGATGACCAGCACGGCAAAGCAGATCTTCGCCAAGATCGGCAGCCATTGTTCGTGCCGTTGCTGCATTGCGACGAACAACACGGCCTGACTGAAGAGGATAAGGGCGAAAAAGCGGCGGACGGCCGCATCGGGCTGAACGGACCACATAATCGACGCCCCCGCCCACACGAGCAAGAGCAATAGCGGCCAGGCCGGGCGAAGATAGCGCAGCACTTCGCCAAAGCGTGCGATCATGATGAACAGGGCGGGGCCATAGACCGCGATGCTGAGCAGCTGGATGATCGCTGACCCTTCCTCGCGCTGTTCGATCGCGCCTGCCCAATTGCCCGCGAGCGCGGACAGCAGCGCTGGATAGAGCAGGATATAGACGACTATCCCGATGGCATAGCGCAGTTCCAGATTGCTATGCGCACGCGTGCCGCCGGCCATGGCGGGCGGTCGTGCGGAGTTTGCCGAAAGCATTTGCGTCATCAGCGTCGGTCGCCTTGTTGCAGGACAGCATTGTCTGTCCAAGAAGCGTCCGGCTTTGTCCAGTGCATAAACCATTTGCCAGTTTCAGAGTTTGCATTTGCCTGCCGCATGATCTCGTCGGCTTATCGCTTCGATCGATGTGCCAAGGAGCCATTTCGAAACGGGCCGTTGAGCGTCAGGGGTCTTTCGCCCGACGTCCGCCTCTGCTTGCGAGAGGCCTCGCGGTGGGGTACAGAGTCTCGCCTGCCGACTAGGGTGGCGTTTTCATGTCAGGATATGCGCCATATGACGTTGCCGCCGGCCAGCATCGATCTGCTTTGCACGTTTTTCAATGCTGCCGCCACGCTGGAGCCCACTCTGGCATCCCTGTCGTCCCAGACACTGGCTGATGCCCGCTTCATTCTGGTGGATGACGGGAGCACGGACGACAGCGCGGCCATCGCGCGAGCATTTTGCGACAAGGATGGCCGGTTTGCCTTGTTCACCAATGCTGATCGGGGGCGTGGCAAGGCGCTCAACTTCGCATTGTCGCAAGGGAGCGCGCCGCTCGTGGCAATTCTCGACGCGGATGATCTGGCGCATCCGACATGGCTGGAAACGGCGTGCGCTGTCATGGATGACCGGCCGGACGTCGCCGCGATCAGTTTTGAACGGTTGATGATAGGCCCTGGCGAGACTGCCGACTGGACACGCATTCAGCCCCAGGCAACGGCGCTGACCGATGTGACACACCGATTGGGCCGCAAGAACCAGCTTTCCCATTCAGGTTCATGCATCCGGCGCGACGCCATGCAGGCGGTGGGCAATTATGCCCTCAATCGTCGGAGCCATTTCGACTATGATCTTTGGGTACGTCTCGGCGCGGCGGGTTTTCGGCTTGCCCGGTGCGCGCCGGTGCGGATTGCCAAACGCTATCATTTCGGACAGAAATTCGCTTGGTCGCCGGGCTATTTCCTCTCCACCTTCGAGGTGCAAAGGCGAGCGATCCGTTCCCTGAGCGATCGTCCAGCCACGGACTGGCTGTTTGCACTGCGCGACTTGGCCCGAAACTTTGCCAAATATCCGCTACAGCAATGGGCCGTGCGGCGAAGGGGCAACTGAGTATTGCAGTTGCGATAGCGTGCGTTTTGATTTCTATGGTGTGAGCCCGGCAGTCCCGATCCTGCGGTAGCGCTCAATAGGCGTTTTTGTGCACGACCACGCCAAAGGTCGCGAGCAGGATGCTGATATCCCGAAAAATCGACCAGTTGCGCAGATATTCAAGATCGTAACGCAGGCGTTCGGTCAAATCGCGATGGGTTTCGGTCGCGCCTCGGAACCCCCGGATCTGAGCCAGTCCGGTAATGCCGGGCTTGGTCGAATGACGCAGCCAGTAGCGCGTATCGACTTTCCAGAACAGGTCATTGCCGGCCTTCGAACCAAGAGCATGCGGCCTTGGTCCCACCAGCGACATGTCGCCACGCAACACGTTAAAAAGCTGAGGCAATTCGTCGATGGACGTAGCCCGAATGATCCGTCCGACGCGCGTGATCCGCTTGTCGTCGCGCGATGCCGATTTGCTGCCGGTAGCGTCGGCCAGATCGTCCCGCATGCTGCGGAACTTGTAGACATAGAATAGCCGGTTGCCCCTGCCCATGCGCAGCTGCTTGAACAGTACCGGCCCCTTGCTGTCCAGCTTGATGCAGATGGCGGTGATCGCCAGCAATGGCGCGAGGAACAGGCACACTGAGCAGGTCACTGCCAGATCGAAAACCCGCTTCAATGCACGGCTTCGCAAATCGAGCGGGCCTGTGGAAACACGGATAGACGCCGATTCCAGCCTCAATTTGGCATGATCGGAAATGACGGGTTGCAGTTCGGGGATCAGCAGGCTGCCGATGCAGCCTACCCCTTGCAGGAAAAGGGACCAGTTTTCACGTTCATGGACCGGACAATCGACAAGGACACGGTCATATTCGCGGATCTTGCTGCTCAGCGCATGCAGGACGGCGGGATCGTGCAGATCGATCTTCAAACCGAGATCAACGCAAAGGACGATATCATAACCTTCCATTTCGCGCGGTTCCACGCCGTCCACGATGAATAATTTGCGCAAAAGCCGATTGCCGACGATGCGGTGGATGAGGAGGAAGAAAGGAAGGCGAACCAAAAGCAGCAGCGTGAACGCCGTGATCGTGCCTGTGAACAGTACCAGCCGGGACATGGTATCGACATGTTTCGACGCGAAAAAGCCCAGAACGGCAATCGACAGGGCCCACATCATCGCCATGGCCGCGCGCCTGACCGATGTGGTGAGCGATTGCATGGAATCGAGCGTGTAAAGTCGACCGTAAAAGGCGATGACCATGAATACGGATACCAGGACGATAATCCAGTTTCGGCTCTCCCCCACCGGCAGGTGGCCGAAACGCATCAGGCTGGCAAAAGAAAAACTGCCGATCAGGATCAGCACGTCGAGCGCCCATTGCAGCCCATAGATGCCGACACGAATTAGACTGCCATCCCTACGGGACTTCTCAGCCGAAGTACTAGTTCCCGCGGCTATATACACGGCTACCCCTTAATACCTGCTCGACGCGGGCATCTTAATACCCCAACATTACCGGATGCCTTATGCCAGGCAATGAGTTTATGCCGTCTAATGTTTCATTTTGAAACCGTGAAGCAATAATGGGACAGGTACGCAATACGCGCGCGCCAGTCGGGTGCGTTCACGCCTTGGACCGTTGTTGCACATTATAGTCACGATTAGGCGCTGGGGCAAAGACCCCGTGCACATTTGCACACAGGGTCTGCCAATATCTCCTGTCGAGGCGTCTGGTCGGGACTGCAAAGCCCAAAGCGACCATAGGCCTGGCGATCAGAAGAAGCGTTCGGGAATACGGATCGTGTCGCCAGGCAGCACGGGCGTATCCGCAGCAAGCGGTACGGATTCCTCGCTGGACTTGTCGCCATGCCGCACGAACACCCGCTTCTGGTCCGCGCGATAGGTATAGCCCTGCGCGATAGCGACGGCGCTAAGCACGGTCAGACCCGTGGCAAAAGGATATTGGCCCGGTTGCTTGACCTCCCCCAATATATAGAAGGGCCGATACTGGCTGATATCGATATTTACGCGCGGATTATTGATGAAACCGGCAGCATAGCGCTTCGTGATTTCCGCTTCTGCTTCACGGGGAGTCATGCCGTCGACCTTGACCAACCCGATCAGCGGCAGCGATGCTTCCCCTTCGGTATTCACCGAATATTCCTGACCGGACAAAGCGGGTTCGTTAAATACGTTCAGACGGAACTTGTCGCCAGCCCCGATCCGGTATGTCGTCGTCGCGGCCACTGATCCGGGCGCCGCCGCGGGCAGCGGGCCACTGGTGGTGCATCCGGTCGTCAGTACCGAACTCATCATGATTGTCGCCACAATCCAGGCTTTAGAGCGCATAGCAAACCCCCAATTTCACAATTTTCCCTCGAATCGCCGAGGCAAATAAGCGGAATAACGGTCTTTATTGACCTTGCCATGGCGGTGTGACAAGCAACATCGACATATGCTGATGGGCACGGGAAGCGATGAAGTCACTACATTTATCCGACTCGCCTGAACCTGTCGCGCCCGTCATCATTGCCGACATTCCAGTTTCGCCCTTGTCCACTCGGCAATGGGTGCAACTGATGCTCGATGACTGCCGTGAGGCGCGTGAGGGCCGCGCGACAACCCGTTACCACGCTGCGATCAATGGCAATGTCATTTCCGCATATGCGCGTAACCGCGTATTTCGGGACGCCTATCGCCACGCTGACGCGGTGGCGGCTGACGGCGTTCCTGTATTGTGGGCGGCCAGGCTGATCGCCGGCCGGGAAATTCCCGATCGCGCGGCGACGACCGACTTGTTCCATGATCTTGCCGCAGCGGCGCAGGATCATGGGTACAGCATGTATTTCCTTGGCGCGACGGACGAAGAAAATGGCCGGGCCGTCGCGCGGGTTCGCCAGCTTTACCCGCGCCTCGTGATCGCTGGCGCGCGCAACGGCTATTTTTCCGCCGAAGAAGAAGATGCCGTGGTCCAGCAAATCCTCGATGCTCGACCGGATATTTTGTGGGTCGCTCTCGGGATGCCCAGGGAAGATGTTTTCGTCGCGCGCAACCTGCATCGCTTCGGCGGTATCGCCTGGGTCAAGACATGCGGTGGGCTGTTCAACTTCCTGTCCGCCAGTCGTCCCCGCGCGCCGATGTGGATGCAGCGGGCGGGCCTTGAATGGCTGTATCGCATGGCGTTGGAGCCGCGCCGGTTGTTCTGGCGCTATTTGACCACCAACCTGGACGCCATCTGGCAGATCCTGCGCAAGACGCCACGTCGCCAGGGATAGGCGGTAGCAGCCGTGCTCCCATTATCGGCAGCAGTCCGCTCTGCGCGCGCCCTGCCGATGTTGATCGCAAGCTTCAGCCGGTTACGATAGCCCTGAAAAAGCTGGACCATGATCATGCGAGCGGTTTCGGCGGCACTGGGCAGGCGCGCTGAACGACCAAAGGAAAGTTGATAGCCAAGATAGGTGATCAGCGGGCCGACATGCGCCTCGAATATCTCGACCTGCCGCTGGCTCAATTCCTGCTGCCAGGCATCGATTCGTTGGGGGGCAAGCGCCTGGCCGACCAGGTGATGTTGTTTGCGGGTTGATGGCGGCACATGATAGCCGCGCGCCGCAATCATCGCCTCGTCAAAGGGCAATTCCAGCGTTGCGCAAATGCGGCGCAATTCCTCATCCGGCCGGGCGAGCAGATCCTCATATCGCACGCGCGCCCAACGGTTGGACGGCAGGCAGTCGCGAAGCGCCATGCCCATGGCCACCCGTTGAGACCAGAAATGGGCCGCGCTGGAAATGCTGTTTGGTCCCCAGTCAACCTTGAGCAGCGAATTGGCTACGGCTCGTCCATCCCGAACGATATGGACGAATCGCGCGTCCGGACACGCCTCCGCCAAAGCCCGCATATGCCGCACATTGCCCGGCTGATGTTCCACCCAATAATCTATATCCATACGCCCCGATCGGGCACCATAGGTCCGCACCAGCCAATTCACCGCGTCCATGAATGTGCCGTATCCGGCGGGGCGCAGATCGCCGATGGAAAAATTCCACAGCTTGAAGCGCGGATGGGCCGTGATCGCGTCGATCGCCTGTCCCAACTCCATGATCTGGCGAGGATCATGAGGCATCAGGTCGGCGACAAATTGCGACTCGGGCGTTGCGATCATGCGTTTCCCACTGCCCAGCATGGCCCCCAGCAGGGTTGATCCGCTTCGCTGGCAGCCAACGACGAATATCGGGGTTATTTCTTTCCCGATCGCTGAGGGGATAGCCTTCGCGCCATATTCGCGATGCGTGGAGCAGGGGCTTGCATCGCCCGGCGGGATGCCCTGCGCAGGCCAGGCCGGTTGGGTGCCGACAGGCGCGGGGGGCGGGGTCTGGATTATCCGCGCCATGTGGGCCACCCGAACTCGACGCCAAGCATGGCGCGGGTCCGCTCTCGCGATCGGTGCAGGCGCTGGTCTAGCCAGGCGGCCATGGCAGGGGCAGGGGCGGGGTAGCGTCCCTCGTTCAGCCTGCCTTGGTCCTGCGCATGCGCGAAAGGTCCGATCGCCAGAAAGGCCGCTATGCGATCGCGCTCTGCTGCCGGATTCTGTTGATATTGCTCCGTGGCGATGAACAGGAGTTGATCGGATCGGAACAGCGCCTGCCACCGGCTGATCTGCACGTCATATTCGCTGCGCGCGCAATAGCTATAATGTTGGTGCGCGAAGCGCGCCTGCCTGTCGGGGCCGACATTGTCGTGTGGCTTGATGATCCGTTCAGCTTCGGCGGCGAAGGCTGCCTCCGGTTCCAATGTTTCGAAACCGCGCGCGACTTCATGCCAATAATGCGACCATGCACGCGCGCAAGGATCGCGCAGCATTACGATGATTTTCGCGTCCGGGCAAAAGGCGCTGATGCGTTCGGCGGCTTGGGGATGCATGAAATAATAAGGGGTACAATCCATCGTCATCACCGGCGCATCCACTCGGCGCATGCGCTCCTCTGCATCCTGCAACGACGGGAAGTGGGCGAGATAATTGTCGAGCGGGCGCATCTTGTGCCTGTCGAACTGATGGATCTCCTTGGCGACCGGCGCGATGATCTGCGGGTGGTTCGCCAGATCCCGGAACAATGATGTCGTGCCTGCCTTTTGTGCGCCGACGATGAAGATATGGGGCGACATGCGGTCCCCGCGCCGAACGGCCAGTAGCGCCTGGAGTCGCGCAGTGGCAATGAACGAACGGGGACGATAAAGAATCCGCCTGCGCAGGGTCTGTTCGGTAGGCATGTCCATCAGACTATTTCGCCCCTCCAGTTCCATTCAGGTTTTGACTCGCATGGAATATTCTTCTTCTACAACCAATCGCATTTTCTTCCCACATCATTAACCATTTGATGTTAGGGGGCTGCTTCAAAATTGGATTCGCCAGATGACTGCATCTCTTCCATCCGCCGATCAAAGCGCAGACATTGATCCGGCCGTGGTCGAATATGCGGTGCCTCGTCGTTGGGGCAAGCCGTCGGCGCGCCAGACCGTCGCGATCCTGTTATGCGGGCTGATCCTGGCCGCGGGCCTGTCATTGGCGATTCATTTTGTCGACGCGCTCACAGCGGTCCCGTCGCAGCCCGATTATGGCGTGCCCCCCAATTATGATCCGCGATCGCACATGGCGACCGGCCGATCGGCGACCGGCGTGGAACCGCCGCCCCTGATCTTCAAGCCGTTGGCCGCGCTCGATGCGCGTGCGATCAACGCTGCGCAGCCCTTTTCCACGGCGCCCCGGCCTCCTGCGCCTCCCTTCATCTATTCGGGGTCGGCGGACAATTGGCGGCGGGCGCAGGAATGTCTGGCGAGCGCGGCTTATTATGAAGCTGGTGACGATCCGGTTGGCCAGCGCGCGGTGGCACAGGTCGTGGTGAACCGCGTGCGCCACCCGGCCTTTCCCAAAAGCGTGTGCGGCGTCGTGTTTCAGGGTAGCGAGCGCGCCATCGGCTGCCAGTTCACCTTTACCTGCGACGGCTCGATCGCGCGGCGCCGCCCCAGCGCATCAGCCTGGTCGCGCACGCTGATCGCCGCGAAGGCCGCGTTGAACGGTTATGTGTTCGGGGCTGTCAGCACCGCAACCCATTATCACACCGACTATGTCGTGCCTTACTGGTCGGCGCAGATGGACAAGCTGGTGATGGTGCGCGGGCATATATTTTTCCGCTGGTCCCACGCGGGGATGCTGCGCAGGGTCAGCATGTCGGATGAACCCGTCATAGCGTCGATCGCCAGCCTGTCGGGCGATCCGAAAAAGGAAGATGGCCCGTCCTCCATCCTGTCCTACGACCTTGCCAAAATGGGCGACTGGCGCGATCGTTCGTCGGTGGCAAACGGCGCCGATCGCAAGGATGCCGGGGCAGACGTTCCTGCATGGATATTGAAGGGCAGCCGACTGCATGACGCTGCACCCGCTGCCGGCGCGTATATGTTGTCGCTGGAACCCGGCGCATTTGCGGGTTCCTATGCCGTCACCGCCTATCGCATGTGCCGCGACAAGCCGGAATGTACCGTGATCGGCTGGCTCAACCCTGGTGACCTGCCATCTGGTTCGGTCATATCCGCCGCTGCGGCACGGACCATGTCGTTCTTCTATCGGGTGGATGGTGATCGGCGCAAGGAAACCGTTCTTTTCGACTGCGCCGTGATCGACCGGCCTGATCCGCGGCAGTGCCTGCCCGACAACCGCATGGGGCTTTTGCCCAAATAGGCCGGTCGCGTCTGGCGGCATGCGGACGCAATCATGCTTTGCGAACCATTAACCTTATTCTGGCAGGGCTGTGCGCAAGCAGCATGCCTGCTGCGGGGTGGAATGTGGGGCAAGGCAATGATGGGACGGCGAAGCAATTTTTTCCCGCTGGCAGCGATAATCGCTGTTGCCATGGTGGGAACGCCAGCGTCGGCCGAAACGCTGATGGAAGCATTGGCGCTGGCTTACAAGGACAACCCTTCCATCACCGCGGCTCGGGCCGACCAGCGCGCCGTTGACGAGAGTGTCGCCATCCAGCGGTCCAGCGGCCTTCCCTTCGCGGACAGCAGCATCAGCTATTCCAACAATATCTATCGCCAGTTTCCCCAGATTTCTGCGGGTGAAGCGCTAAGCATGAACGCGCAGGTGGTTTTGCCGCTCTATAATGGTGGCTCCGTCCGCAATGCCGTGAACGCCGCTAAATTGCGGGTCGAATCCGGCCAGTTTTCGCTGCGCAGCGTCGAGGCGAATCTGTTCCAGTCCATTGTCGCGACCTACATGAACGTGTTGCGCGACAGTGCGATCGTCGAATTGAACCGCCAGAATGTCCGCGCCCTAGACATCAACCTCAGCGCTGGTCAGGAACGGTTCGAGGTTGGCGATCTGACCCGGACCGACGTGGCCCAGTCCCGCTCCCGCCTGGCGTTGGCGCGCTCCAGCCTGCAAAGCGCCCAGGCGCAGCTCATCGCGTCGAAGGAAAATTACATCGCCCTTGTCGGCAAGCCGCCGCAAAATCTTGAAGTGCCGCCCGCGCTGCCAGGCTTGCCTGAAAGTGCAGAAGCGGCCGTGGCGCTGGCGCTGGCAAACAATCCTGCCTTGCTTGCGGCCAACAAGGCCCGCGACGCGACGCGATATGACGTCAAATCCGCCAATGGCCAGATCATGCCGCGGGTCAGCGCCTTCATCAACGGATCGCAGACGGACTATCTGGGGTCCACCGTCGTCAATCAGGGCGGCATAGTGAATGTCCGCAATGACAAGGCGGCATCGGCAGGGGCGACGATTTCCATTCCCCTGTATCAGGGTGGGCGCCCCGGCGCGCAGCAGCGCCAGGCCGTCGCACGCGAATCGAGCGCGATCGAGCAGGCGACCGCGACCGAACGCGCCGTGATCGCACAAACCCGCGCCTCTTATGCGCTTTGGCGCGCTGCACTCGAAACGATCACCTCCGCGGAAGAAGCGGTCAAGTCGGCCGAACTGGCGCTTGATGGCGTGAAGGTTGAAAACTCCGCAGGATCGCGAACCATCCTCGACATCCTCAATGCGGAGCAGGAATTGCTCAACACGCAAGTCCAATTGGTCAGTGCGCGCCGCGACGCCTATGTGTCGGCCTTCACGCTTCTGGCCAATATGGGCCGGGCCGAAGCGCGCGATCTGGGCATCGATCGGCCCTATTATGATCCCAAGGATAATTATGCGCGCAGCACGGGCAAATTTCTGGATTTTGACTTTGCGCGCCAACCCAAGCCGATCAGTTCCAGCACGGCTGACACACCGCCACAGCAGCCAGCCACCATACTGATCCCCGGATTTTCCGGCTTTTAACGATTGGCGCGCTGTACGGCGCGCCATGGTTACGAGCGGTTAACCCTCTTTGGCTATCATTCTCGTTCGCAGATGATGCTGTATCGACAGGAGGCAGGGATGGAAGCAACATCAGCCGGACAGATCGCCGCCATCGTTCGGGCAGAAGCAGGCAAGATGCGCGCGGCGATTGACGGAGCCAGCGACGGTGCCCAGGTGAGCCTGCGCGTGAGCGACTTTGCAAAGCTGGCGCAGATGATGGAACGGCTCGCCGACAGCGTCACCGTCCGTGCGGACGGTTCGCTGGGCGGATCGCGTCATTGGATCCCACTGGACAAGTTTGAACGCCTGCGTGCGGAGGCAACGCATTGGCAAGCCGAGTGCGAGAAATTACGCCGCGAGGCTCAGATCGACAGCCTGCTTCGTCTGTAGCCAGTAAGGGTAGCAGGAGCATCAGCCCCGCGACAAAAGCTGCCCAGAACGCCACGATCATCGCCACGATAGCGGCGAAAATCGCATAGTTGCGGAACACTTTCCATGGCTTGAGCCGCCTGGCGCGCGGACGCGACGTACCACGCCAGGGGACAAAAGTGGCTTCCACCTCGACGATTGACTCCATGTACATCGCTCATCTCCTTAAATCTCTACTTAAACAATAGAGATTCGAAATGCGAGATAGATTCTGCCAAGGCCCGGTAAAGCCGCGATTTCACCTGTGTGGCCGCAAGCGTGGCGAAATGGCGAGCGCCGCGCGCCGTCATTTCGCCATCGCGGTGCGCGTCAATCGGCGAGGGGTGCGGGCAGCGCATCCGCCCACGCCTTGATCACCGCCGCTTCCTTGACCTGCCACGTCTGGCGGGAATGCAGCCCATCTGAACTGTCATTGGCAAAGTCGGCCCAACGATCGGTCTGTGTGGGGTCTTCGACTGCCGCTGAAATATCGACAAGCCCCGACAGCCCATAGGCCGCAAAGTTGGTCCTGACCTCGTTGTTGAACGTCTGACGCCCGTCATTCGCGCTGTTGGCGTATAGCCCGACCGGAATATTGGACCCGTTGGTGGAGGGGGCCATCGTCGTCCACCATATCCGCACCTGCGGATTGATCGCCTTCGCCTTTGCGACAAAGGCCGCGATGTCCGCCAATATCTGGCTGGCCGTGCGTCCGTTGCTCATGTCGTTGACGGACCAGTTGCATAATATGTCGCTGACATAGGCAATGATCCCGATCCGCAAGACCGGCTTGGCGAAGTCGCTCGCGACAAAATCCTGGATCTTGGACCCCGACCGTGCCTGCATCGCGTGCGGGATGCCCGCCTGTTCCAACGCCATGCGTGGCGGCCCGCCCGCCGTCCCGGTGCCGGGCCCGGCATTACCCGATACGCCATAGAAACGACTGTCGCCGCAAACCAGCACAGTGGGACCATGATCTTTGGCCAGGCCGATCAGCACCCCCGGTGCACCATCGATCTGGGCCCTTGCTCCGCCATCTGCGGGAAGTGCGCCAGTTTGCATCAACCGATCTACGCCGACCGTGGTGCCCCTCTGATCTTCTCCTTCAGGCGTACCAGGCCCGGTCATGGGAAAGTTGGCGCGGGTGTCACCGACCAGATTGTCCTTCATCGATCGATGCCAGACCATGGCACCGGGCGGGAATTCGGACAGGCCGAGCGCGCCGGGCAGGAGATCGTCGGACCATAGCAGTGCGCCGCCAGGGATCGTCCCGATAGCGCTGCCGGACCAGGTTACCCGCCCGACCGCCGGGCCGATTTCCAACGCCCTTTGTATCGATTGCGGGCTGACTGCCGTTTCGGCCTGGTCGGACCCGATGATGAATGCCGCATCGGCGTAGCGCAACGCGGTCATGTGCGCGTTGGACAGCATGTCCCTTATGCGCCCGCTGGTCCGCGCCGAATTGGACGTTGATACATTGCCGATGCCATAGGCGCTTTCACCGGCACGGACGGTGGCAAGGCGCCATAGCGCCTCCGGGCGCGCGTTTGCCGGACCGCGCGCGCCACGGCCAAAGCCATATCCGAGCCGGGTCATCAGGCAAGCGCCACGATATTGGCGGCTGTCGTGCCCGTCGCGCGGACGTAACGGGCGCGAACATCCAGCACCTGTCCATCGGCGACATTGAGGAAGCTGACGTCAGCGGTGCCATCGACGCCCCGCAATATGACCGTGCCGCCAGTGCCGATGTACAGCGCTTTGGGCACGACGGGCAGAGCATCACTGTCATGGGGAACGACGGCGTAGGGCGCCCGCGCCGATGCAATCGGATTGTCGATGAAGCTGGTGTAGGGATCGGTCATTTTGCGCCTCCTGCATGAAGAGGCGACTCACATATGCCGAGCCATGGCATGTAGGACAGCAAATAGGATCGGCAGCCGAATAATTTTATCCTATTTGGTTCATTTTAACGGCGTTTTCTGGTCGTACGGTCGGGCTGGCTCGCCGGGCGTCACCGCGTCGGCGCGCCCGTTTTTCCTCGATGGCGATGACTTCGAACAATTCGTTGGGGTAGCGGCGTGCGCGCTGGCGCAAAATATCTATGCCCGACGACAGATATATCGCGACGATCAGGATCATCATCGCGGACATGTCCCCCAATCCGGCAATGTCCCCGGTGGCGATCCGTGCGCCACCCGCCACGATGACCAGTATCAGCGTCGCGGCCAGCAGATCGGACCGACGCGAACGGGGAAACGCCACGAGCAGCGCCGGGAACAGGACTGCAACCGCCGTGAGCGACAACCAGGATATGGCGGAAGGCGACAAATGAACCCTGTCCGTCGCAAGCATGACCCCAGCGGCCAGAAGGGCCAGCGTCATCAGTCCAAGCGCATAGCGCATGGTCAGGATGAGGGATTTTGGATTGGGGAACATGCCGTTACCTTGTCGCCGTGTCTTGGTGCCAAAAACGGCATAGGCCCGCCTCCCTTAAACCCGAATCACTCGTTAGGGTTAACTGGCGGAAAACCACGAATTTGCCTCGCAGGACGCCCGTGTCCGGCTTCATGATCATATGCTGAATGGATAATGGCCGAATTGATCGGCCAACGAAGGGAGCAGAGAGCCATTTACAAGCGCGTCAAGGCCAAGTTGCGCCTTCCCAAGCACAAGCCAATCGTGCATGTCCGACCAGTCGTCCGTCACTGAGCGGGCAAGGGGGACGCGTATTGATGATCGATTGGGTGCACAGCCTGGCTGGCCTGCTCGTGGGCTTGCTCGTTGGAATAACCGGCGTGGGCGGTGGGTCGCTGATGGCACCCATCCTCATCCTGCTGGTTGGAATCGTGCCAGTCACTGCCGTCGGGACCGACCTGTGGTTCGCGGCGATCACCAAGACCGTCGGGGGCGTCGTCCATCATCATTTCGGGAAGCCCGACTGGACCGTGGTGCGTCGCCTGTTGATGGGCAGCCTTCCGGCATCCGTCCTGACGATCGCACTATTGTCCAAACTGCCCCGCAGTTCCTTCCAGAGTGATCTTATCCTTTCGGCGCTCGGCGTCTTGCTGATCATGACGGCGATCGCCACGCTTTCGCGTCGGCAAATCCATGATTATGCCCGCGATATGCAGGAGGACACGGCGCAACGCTTCCGGCGTATGCAATTGCCGCTGACGGTGCTGGCCGGATTCATCCTGGGCGTGCTCGTCACGCTGACGTCGGTGGGGGCGGGCGCACTGGGGGCGACCATGCTGATCGCGCTCTATCCCATGCGGATGAAGGCGGCGCGTCTCGTGGGCACTGATATTATCCACGCTGTGCCGCTGACGGCTGTGGCGGGGCTTGGCCACCTGTGGATCGGCAATGTCGACTTTGCGTTGCTGGGGTCGCTGCTGGTCGGATCGATACCGGGCATCATCGTCGGATCGCTGCTGTCGTCTAAACTGCCCGACCGTCTGGTCCGGTCGGTGCTGGCGCTGGTGCTGATGCTGGTCGGCATAAAGCTGCTGGTGGGCTAGTCACTTATGCACGTCGCGACATTTCTTCAGGACCTTGCCGGCGGCGGGGCGGAGCGTGTGGCCGTCCTGCTGATGAACGGACTGGTGGCGCGCGGCGAACGGGTTACGCTGATCCTGGCACGGCGGGAAGGCCCCTATCTCGACGATCTCGATCCGGCGATCGAACTGGTCGATCTTGGCAATCGCCGTTCCATTTCCAGCATTCGCCCGCTTGCCCGCTGGCTGCGTTCGGCACGGCCGGATATTCTCGTCAGCCATCTCACCCATGTTAATGTCGCCGCTGCGCTGGCCAACCGGATCGCGCGGGCGGGCATCCCGCATGTGGCGGTCGAACATAATCAGATGGGGCAGAATTATGCGCTGCTGACCAACCGCTCGGTCAAGGCGGCCTATCGTCTGGCGCGATTCGTTTATCCGGGCATTTCGCGGGTCGTCAGCGTCTCTCAGGGCGTCGAATCGGCTGTCCTGGCCTTTACGCGCGGTCACCCGCACAATCATCAGGTCATCCACAATCCTGTCGTCACCGACGGGCTGGTGGCGCTTTCGGGCGAAGCGCCGGAACATCGCTGGTTGACCGACGGGGCGGGCATACCCGTTCTGTTGGGTTGCGGGCGACTGCATCACCAGAAGGGCTTCGATGTCCTGATCAGTGCTGTGCGCAAGGTGCTGGATGAACGCCCCGTCCGGTTGGTCATTCTGGGCGAAGGACCGCTGCGTCCGCAATTGGAGGCGCAGCTCAAATCCTTGAACCTGGACGATCATGTCGATCTGGCGGGATTCAGCCGCAACCCATTCGCAATGATGCGCGCTGCCGATGCCTTCATATTGTCGTCGCGTTGGGAAGGCTTGCCGACCGTATTGATCGAAGCACTTGCCTGCGGTGCCAATATCGTTGCGACCGATTGCCCCAGCGGCCCGCTCGAAGTGCTGGAAGGCGGCAGGTTCGGACGGCTCGTTCCTGTCGATGACAGCGACGCCTTGGCCAAGGCCATAGGCGCTTCTCTGGATATGCCGCTCGACAGGGTATCGGCCAAAGCGCGCGCAGCCGATTTCACGCTGGATCGCGCGGTCGACAATTATATGGCGCTGTTTGCCCATCTGCGGTCACGGGGCGGAACGTCAGCGCGCTGATGGGGTGAACACCGGCGGGGCTGTGCGTCGCTGCCCAGGTTGATCCATGATTGCCCACCCAAAGCCGGCCTGCTTTCCGCCGCTTGTCGTTCAATCCTCAACGGCTTCTTTACGATTTCTTAGGCGAATGGGTCCAAATTGCCGTCCCCGGCTATGGAGCCCGCCAATGTCAGTTCGAGCGACCCTGTACAGCGATAATCGTGGCGCGCAGCGAATGCAGCTGGACCGCGCTTCGACCTTGCGCGATGGTGAGGATACGCCATTCGACGTGCAGATCGAGGATATCTCGCTCACCGGCTTTCGCATGCAATTGCCTTTCGAGATTTTGCCCGATCAGGCGACGACCATCGGCGTGCCGGGCGTCGGCATCAGGGCGGTGCGGATCGTCCGTGTCGAAGGAACGATCGCTGGCTGCGCCTTCGTGCAGCCGCTCAATCGCGCGGAGCTCGACACGATTCTCCGCTTCGACAGTTCCGTCGTCCAGGAAAACTTCAAATATCAGGCTGCTCCCGCGAATATCGCGGAAAAGGATGGTTCTGAACTGTCCGCAGAAACAGCGGGTCTCAGCCCACCTCAAAAACTGGCGATAGTCGCTGGCGCGGCCTTGACCATCTGGCTGCTGATTCTGGCGGCCATGTTTCTCATTTAGGGCAGCGTCCGCTCCCCGATACGATCATCGCTGCTGAACATGGACTCCCGCGCGATAGCGCCTGGGAGATTTTCGTGCGCCCTTCCGCCGGACGGCCGCACTTTTTCAAAAATTTTGGTCGGGACGAGAGGATTCGAACCTCCGACCCCCACACCCCCAGTGTGATGCGCTACCAGGCTGCGCTACGTCCCGACCGGAGGGCGGCTCTTAGAAGCACATTCGCCAAGTTGCAAGGGATTCGATGCTGCTCTTTTGCGGCTGCTGCGTATCGGCCTAATCATATTGCCTCCCCGCCTGCATCTGTGGTAGCCGCCGCGGCTTGATCCGTGGGCGCCATGTGCGTCCTGCGGCCGACAGAAACCAAGGCGCGACCTGCTTCAGGAAAGTCCCACCCATGTTCATATCGACAGCCTTTGCCCAGACTGCGGGCGGGCCAGCATCCGGCAGCGGCATATTGGTGCAGATGGCGCCGCTGGTCCTGATCTTCGTGGTATTCTATTTCCTGCTGATCCGTCCGCAGCAAAAGCGGATGAAGGCGCACAAGGCCAAGATCGACGCAGTGAAAAAAGGCGATCAGGTGATCACCGGTGGCGGCCTGCTGGGCAAGGTCACGCGCGTGGACGAGATTTACGCCGAAGTCGAAATCGCGCCGGGCATGAAGGTGAAGGCGGTCAAGTCCACCCTGACCGACGTGCTCGATCCGACCACTGCCAAGCCAGCGAACGACTGATCCCACGATGCTGAACTTTTCGCGCTGGGCGGTCTTTGCGATCATCCTGCCGCTGGCGATCGGCGTGCTGTGCGCCGTACCCAGCTTCCTGCCGGATTCGGTCGTCACCCGGCTGCCCGGTTTCATGCAGACGCGGGTCAATCTGGGTCTCGACCTGTCGGGCGGTAGCCATTTGCTGCTCGAAGCCAGCACGCAGGATGTCGCCAAGCAGCGGCTCACCAATATGGAGGAGCAGGTTCGCACCGAATTGCGCCGGGGCGACCCCCGGATCGCGATCGGCGACATCTCCAGCCGCGATGGGAAGCTCAGCTTCATGGTGCGCGATCCGTCGCAGGTGGATGCCGCGGTCGAGCGTATTCGTCCGCTGACGCAGGGCGCGGGCCTTACCGGACAGCGCGATTTCAATGTCGAGGTGGTCAACAGTTCCACCATCGTCATCACCCCGACCGAAGCGGGGATCAACAATGCGGTCAAGAGCGCGATGGAAGTCGCGACCGAAGTGATCCGCAAGCGCATCGACGAGATGGGCACGCGCGAGCCCACGATCCAGCAGCAGGGCGACAACCGCATCGTCGTACAGGTGCCCGGCCTGCAAGATCCCAAGGCGCTGAAGGATCTGCTGGGCCAGACCGCGAAGCTGGAATTCAAGCTGGTCGATTTCACCGCCAACCCCGCCGAAGTGGCGCAGGGTCGCGCGCCGGTGGGCAGCGAAGTGCTGCCCTATCCCGACAATCCATCGGGCGTGCCGCTGATCGCGGTCAAGCGGCAGGTGATGGTGTCGGGCGAGGATCTGACCGACGCGACGCAGGGCTATGACCAGAATAACCAGGCGATCGTCAACATCCGATTCAATGGCTCTGGCGGGCGCAAGTTCGGGCAGGTGACGTCGCAGAATGTCAACCGCCCCTTTGCCATCATCCTGGACGGCAAGGTGCTGTCCGCCCCCAATATCAACGAACCGATTTTGGGCGGCAGCGCGCAGATCAGCGGCAATTTCACCGTCGAAAGCGCCAACCAGCTGGCGATCGCGCTGCGGTCGGGCAAGCTGCCGGTGGCGTTGACGGTGGTGGAGGAACGCACCGTCGGGCCGGGGCTGGGCGCCGATTCGATCCGCGCGGGGCTGATCGCGTCGGTCATCGCGGTGGTTGCGGTCGCGCTCTTCATGTTCGTGAGCTATGGCCGCTTTGGCATGTATGCCAATCTGGCGGTCGCCATCAACGTAGCGGTCATATTGGGCGTGATGGGCATGTTAGGCGCGACGCTGACGCTGCCGGGCATTGCGGGCTTTGTGCTGACCATCGGCACGGCGGTGGACGCCAACGTGCTGATTTACGAACGTATCCGCGAAGAAAGGCGGCGCGGGCGCAATGTCGTCCAGTCGATCGAACATGGCTATAAGGAAGCGAGCCGCACGATTTTCGAGGCGAACGTGACTCACGCCATCGCCGGCGGCATCATGCTCGCGCTCGGCTCTGGCCCGGTCAAGGGCTTTGCCATCGTGCTGCTGATCGGTATCGCGACCAGCGTGTTCACGGCCGTCACCTTCACCCGCATGATCGTCGCCAACTGGGTGCGCCGCACCCGGCCGACGGACATCACGATATGATCGCGCCACTCCCCCTCCCGGCCCGTCATCCTGACGAAAGTCAGGATCCAGAGCGCCAAGCGCAGCGCTCCGGGCACTGGATCCCGGATCAAGTCCGGGATGACGAAGGAAGCCTGCCATGAAACTTCTGAAACTCGTCCCCGACAATACCAATATCGGTTTCGTCGCGATGCGGAAATGGGCGTTCGCGCTCACCGCCTTGCTGACCGTGCTGGCCCTTGGCGCAACGGCCTATAAGGGGCTGAACATGGGCGTCGACTTTGTCGGCGGCCTGATGATCGAGGCGAAATTTCCGCAGAATGTGGAAACCGACAAGGTCCGCGCGACGATAGGATCGCTGGGTGTAGGCGAAAGCTCGCTCCAGCAGTTCGGCGATCCCAAGACGGTGCAGATCCGCCTGCCGCTGCCTGAACAGGGCGGCGCTGGCGCGGCCAACGCTGTGGTCGAAAAGACGCGCAAGGCGATGACCGCGCAATTCCCCGGCGTCACTTTCTCCCGTTATGACACGGTATCGGGCAAGGTATCGGGCGAACTGATCCAGAATGGCGTACTGGCCGTGGTGCTGGCGATCCTGGGCATCGCGGTGTTCAGCTGGTTCCGCTACGAATGGCAGTTCGGCGTCTCCACCTTCGTCGCGATCGTCCATGACGTTTTGATGACGCTGGGCTTTTTCGCCGTGACTCAGCTGGAATTCGACCTCAATATCGTCGCGGCCGTGCTGACGATCGTCGGCTATTCGATCAACGACAAGATGGTGATCGACGACCGTATCCGCGAAAATATGCGCAAATATCGCAAGATGGACATGAAGGCGCTGATCGACCTGTCCGTCAACGAAACCCTGCCGCGCACGGTGATGACGTCGGTAACGATCATGCTGGCGCTGGGCGCGCTGCTGCTGTTTGGCGGTCATGTGCTGCGTGGCTTCACCGCGGCCATGATGCTGGGCATTGTCGTGGGCACCTATTCGTCGGTCTATGTCTCCTCTTCGTTGCTGATCTCGCTGGGGCTGACCCCGATGTCGTCGGAAAAGAAAGCGAGCAAGGCCAACATCGCCGCGCAGGCCGAACGGGTCGGCCCACGGGACGGAGCGCAGCCCTGAGCGGCGAGAAACGCATCGGGATCGAACTGCGCCGCGACGACAGCGGCCAGGGGCCGATCGTCACTGGTTTCCAGGGGCGCGGCTTTCGGGTGCGGGACGATGTGTTTCCAACCGGGCTGTTGCTCAGCCCGGTACGGGCGATGGCGTGGGACGATGCCCCGCCGATCGACGCGCTGACGCTCGCCGCGCTGGGCGATCTGTTCGACGGGGACCCGCGCCCCGAATTTCTGTTGCTGGGCACCGGCGCGGGATTGCGCCAGCCGCCCCGGCCCTTTGTCCGCGCGGTCGAGGCGCTGGGGATCGGCGTAGAGGCAATGGACAGCCGCGCCGCCGCCCGCGCCTGGGGCGTGCTGCGTGCCGAAGAACGTTGGATCGTCGCAGCGCTGCTGCCGCTCTGACCTGTCCTTCAGGTCGGATGCTTGTCCGCCATATAGGACCAGCTCTGCCGGATCAGCGCCTCCAGAACATCCATGTCGATGCCCGACAGGCGCTTGATGTAGAGACATCCCTTGCCGCGCCGATGCTTGCCCAGCGGCCCGCAATCCTCGTCCGATATGCCCGAAAGATAGAGGACCAGTTCCGCCTTGCGCGGGGAAAAGGCGATACGCGACGCATCCCCCTCGCGCCCGCTGTCATAGCGATAATGATAGCGACCAAAACCGATGATCGACGATCCCCACAGGCGCGGCGGCTCGCCGGACACGGCCTGCATCAGCGTGGCGAGCCTTTCCCCATCCTCCCGCCGTTCGGGCGGTTCGACCGCGGCGAGAAACGCTGCCGCGTCGCTATCGGTCTCGATCGTCTTGTTGCTGTCCCTACCCATGACTTGTCATCCCCGGCTTCGACGCGTAGAGGCTAGCCTGTCATCTGGGGAGTAGCCAGCCGTTCCAGCGCAAATGGAGCGGGCCTTATGTCAACATATTTGGCCGAGAGGTCATGGCATGGGGGACGCGGAACAATCTGCGTAAGGCGAGACCAATGGCATCGGCGCTTTTCTGTCCGGCCGGGCGGGAGGCGACGGTGGCATTGCGTCTATCACTTCCGCCCGGCCCCGGATATTGTCTGATGGAAGCTCTGTTTACCTCCACCGCACTCGTCGCCCTTGCCGAAATGGGCGACAAGACGCAATTGCTGGCGATGTTGCTGGCGACGCGCTTTCGCAAGCCCGTGCCGATCATCTTCGGAATTTTGATCGCGACGATCGCCAATCATTTCCTCGCCGCCCTTCTGGGCCACTCCATTGCGGGCGTGCTGACGCAGGACTGGTTCCGCTATGCCGTGGCATTGAGCTTCATCGCCATGGCCGCATGGACGCTGGTGCCCGACAAGATTGACGAAGATGCGCCGCTCAGGGCGCCGTCGAAGGCGGGCGTGTTCCTGACCACATTGGTCGCCTTCTTCCTGGTGGAAATGGGCGACAAGACGCAGGTGGCGACCATCGCGCTGGGCGCGCGATTCGATAATCTGATCGCGGTGACGACGGGGACGACGCTCGGTATGATGATCGCCAATGTCCCCGCCGTGCTGTTTGGCGAGGCGCTGGCCAGGAAAGTGCCCATGCGCGCGTTGCAGGTTGGCGCCGCGTTGCTGTTCCTGCTGCTGGGCCTGTGGATGATCGCCGATTTGGTCGGCTGGATCGGGTAAAGCGGTTGTCAGCGCGGCGCGGCTGAGGCAAGGGAATGGGCAGCATATTCCCTCTCGGACGAACGTGGGTCAGGTGATGAAAGACTATCTGGTTACGATATTCGGCGGCGGCGGCTTTGTCGGTCGTCAGGTGGCGCAGGTGCTGCTGGCGCGCGGCGCGCGGGTGCGGATTGCCCAGCGTGATCCCGCCACTGCGCTGCGGGTCAAGCCACTGGGCGGGCTGGGCCAGGTACAGTTCATCGCCGCCGACATCCGCAACCCCGCCAGCGTGGCGCGGGCCGTGGCAGGCAGCGACATCGTCATCAACCTGGTGGGCATATTGAAGGGCGATTTCGACGCCTTTCACCATCGCGGCGCGGCCAATGTCGCCAAGGCGGCGGCAGACACCGGTGTCAGTGCGCTGGTCCATATGTCGGCAATCGGTGCCGACGCCGATAGCCCGTCTGCCTATGGCCGGTCGAAGGCGGCAGGCGAAGCGGCGGTAAAGGCTGCTTTCCCCAACGCCACCATCATCCGTCCGTCGATCATCTTCGGCGTGGAGGACCAGTTCCTCAACCGCTTCGCGCAGATCGTCGCCATGCTGCCAGTGGTCCCCGTGATCGGCGGCGCGACCAGGTTCCAGCCCGTCTATGTCGCCGATGTCGCGCAGGCTATTGCCAATGCGGCGGAGCAGCCCGGTGTTCATGGCGGTCAGACCTACGAACTGGGTGGGCCGCAGGTGCTGAGCATGAAGGACATCAACCAGTGGATCGCCAGGGCGACTGGCCGGGACAAGGCGCTGGTCGATGTGCCGCATGCGGCCGCGAAGCTGCTAGCGATGTTGCCGGGCGGGCCGATCACCAGCGATCAACTGGCGATGCTGGGGCGCGACAATGTCGTGGCGCCGGGGGCCAAGGGGCTGGACGCACTGGGCGTCGTCGCCACGCCGATGGCGGGGGTCGCGGACAAATGGATGGTTCGTTACCGCAAGCATGGTCGCTTCGCCGGTCGGGTGAGCGCCTAAGGGCATGGCTCCGCCGTGACGCGGGGCTATCAGCTGTAAGACAATCTTCTCCCTCATCGTCATGCTGGAGCATGTTCAGCATGACGTTCGGGGTGACGGGATGATTATCGGAGGACGATTCCAATCATGGACCTGCACTATCTGACCGTCATCCTGCTGGGTATTGTCGAAGGGCTGACCGAATTTCTGCCGGTATCCTCGACCGGACACCTCATATTGGCCAGCGAATTGCTGGGCTATGATGCATCGACCTGGGCGATGTTCAACGTCGTCATCCAGCTTGGCGCCATTCTGGCGGTCGTTGTGCTCTACTGGCGCACTTTCTGGGCGGTCGGCATGGGGCTTTTGCGGCGTGAGCCGGTAGGCTGGCGGTTCCTGCGCAATCTGCTGATCGCCTTCATGCCCTCGGCCGTTATCGGCCTTGCCCTGCACGATTATATCGAAATTCTGCTTGGCGCGCCGCAGGTGGTTGCCTGGGCCTTGATTGCCGGTGGCATCGCGATCCTGCTGATCGAACGGGCGGTCAAGGATCAGCGATTTCATGGCATCGCCGATATTCCGACGGTGCGCGTATTGGCGATCGGCTTCATCCAGTGTCTGGCCATGGTGCCGGGGGTCAGCCGGTCCGGCGCGACGATCATGGGGGCGCTGATGCTAGGGGTCGAACGGCGCACGGCGGCGGAGTTCAGCTTCTTTCTCGCCATTCCGACCATGCTGGGCGCAACCGCGCTGGAATTGATCAAGAAGGGCGATCAGATCACCAGCGCAGCGGTAGGCTGGGGCAGCATAGCCTTGGGCTTTGTCGTATCCTTCATTGTCGCGTTGCTGGTCATCCGCTGGTTCGTCGGGCTTGTGTCCAAACATGGCTTCGCGCCCTTTGCCTGGTACCGAATCGTCGCTGGCGTGGCCGCTCTGATATGGCTGGAGATGAGATAGGGCCGAAACGGTCTATTTATGCGATAAGTCCCTGCGATCATTTCGCAACTAGAGTGGATACAGGGTGTAATTTAGACAGCATTATTGACCTAAAATGCAGAATCCGCGTGACTCCGCGGGTTTTTATGCTATGCGCGCCCTTGTAACTTGAGTCAGGGGCGTATCATGGCCGACAATCCAATGCTGAAATTCGTAGGCAAGGGACAAGCCTACCCCGACAAGCGCGATGCCGATGCCCGCGCCGACGACTTTCTGGAAATCAGCCGCAGCTTCATCCTCGACAAGGCGGAAGAACAGGCGTCGCGCTGCTCGCAATGTGGCGTGCCATATTGTTCAACTCACTGTCCGTTGCACAATCACATCCCCGACTGGCTGCGCCTGACCGCCGAAGGCCGCCTGCGTGAAGCCTATGAATTGTCCAACCTGACCAGCACCATGCCCGAAATCTGCGGCCGCATCTGCCCGCAGGACCGGCTGTGCGAGGGCAATTGCGTCATCGAATTTTCCGGCCATGGCGCCGTGACGATTGGCAGTGTCGAAAAATTCATCACTGACACCGCCTGGAAGGAAGGCTGGGTCGAACCGCTGGTCCCTGGCAAGCCCACTGGCCAGTCGATCGGCGTGATCGGCGCGGGGCCGGCTGGCCTCACCACGGCGGAATATCTGCGCGCGGCGGGGCATGAGGTGCATGTCTATGACCGGCATGATCGCGCTGGCGGACTGCTGACCTACGGCATCCCCGGCTTCAAGCTGGAAAAGGACGTGGTCATGCGCCGGGTCCAGCGGTTGCGCGATGGCGGCATCGTGTTTCACGAAAATTTCGAGGTTGGCCGGGACGCGACATTGGAAGCGCTGCGCGAGAAGCATGACGCGATCCTGATCGCCACCGGCGTCTACAAGCCCCGCGACATCCGCGCGCCGGGCGTTGGCGCACCGGGCGTGGTCAAGGCGCTCGATTATCTCACCGCCTCCAACAAGGCCGGTTTTGGCGACGACGTCCCCGAACATGCGGACGGCAGCCTGCTCGCGACCGGCAAAAATGTCGTCGTTATCGGCGGCGGCGACACCGCGATGGACTGCGTCCGCACCGCGATCCGCCAGGGCGCGAAATCGGTCAAATGCCTCTACCGCCGCGACCGGGAAAATATGCCGGGATCGCAGCGCGAAGTCGCCAATGCCGAGGAAGAAGGCGTCGAATTCGTCTGGCTCACCGCGCCGATCGCCTTTGAAGGCACTGAGCATGTCACCGGCGTCAAGGTCACCAGAATGCGGCTGGGCGCCCCCGACGCATCGGGCCGCCGCGCGCCCGAGCCCGATCCGGGCAGCGAACATACGCTGGATGCCGATCTGGTCATCAAGGCGCTTGGCTATGACCCTGAAGAATTGCCGAAAATGTTCGGCGCGGACGACCTGTCCGTCACCCGCTGGGGCACGCTGCGCGTCGATCACAAGACGATGATGACCAGCATGGACGGCGTGTTCGCCGCCGGCGACATCGTGCGCGGCGCAAGCCTCGTCGTCTGGGCGATCCGCGACGGCCGCGATGTGACCGAGCATATGCACCGCTATTTGAAGGCGAAGGCCAAGGCAGCGGGCGAGAGGGTTGCGGCGTGAAGGCGGTTGTCTTTGCTCTACTTCTAACGCTCGCAAGCACCCCTTCTTTCGGGCAAGGCGGAGACCGGCTGGCCGCACTTACGGCGGCGCGCGATCTCCTCCTATCGGTTGGGTTTGAGCGACAAATGGAATTGTCCGGCATCGCCATGGCCAATAGCGTTTTCGAACAAAATGTGGCTGCTGCGGAAAAGCAACGCGGCGAGGCCATGCCGGCGGATCTTAAGCAAAAAGTGCGTATCGCTATGAACGAAGAGATCGGCGCAATGATGACCGAACTCAAGCGAACAGCGCTAGATGACGCCGCACAAATCTATGCGGATCATTTCACGGCGGAAGAACTCCGTAGGCTGGCCGTGATCAGCGCCGACCCGGTTATGCGCAAATCGCAACAATTGATGCCACAGATGCTGCCGAAGCTCGCACAGATTGGACTAAAAGTTGCAGAAGATCGGAAACCGATCATGCAGCAGAAAATCAAGGAAGTCGTCGATCAATGGCTCGCGACGCAAGAAAGTAAGGGAACATCATCATGACAGACACTCCCTTCACCGCAAGCCCCGAAGAACGCGCGCGGATCGCCGCTGAGGGCATGTATCATCCTGACCTGGAAGGCGACGCCTGCGGCGTCGGCCTCGTCGCCGCCACCGATGGCCGCCCGTCGCGCCGCGTGGTCGCCTCCGCGATCGATGCGCTGAAGGCCGTGTGGCATCGTGGAGCGGTCGATGCCGATGGCAAGACTGGCGATGGCGCGGGTATCCATGTCGACCTGCCGGTCCGCTTCTTTGACGATGCGATCGCGGACTCCGGTCACAAGCCGCTGCCCAACCGCCTGGCTGTCGGCATGATCTTCCTGCCGCGCACGGACCTCAGTGCGCAGGAAACCTGCCGCACCATCGTTGAGAGCGAGATCATCGACGCGGGCTATACCATCTATGGCTGGCGCCAGGTGCCGGTGGACGTGTCCGTCATCGGTGAAAAGGCGCAGCGCACGCGTCCCGAAATCGAGCAGATCATGATCGCCGGGCCGATGCCCGAAGTGCGTGATCAGGCCGAGTTCGAAAAGGACCTCTATCTGATCCGTCGCCGGATCGAAAAGCAGGTGATCGCGGCGCAGATCAATGATTTCTATGTCTGTAGCCTGTCGTGCCGGTCCATCATCTACAAGGGGCTGTTCCTGGCGGAATCGCTGTCGGTATTCTATCCCGATTTGCAGGACGAGCGGTTCGAGAGCCGGGTAGCGATCTTCCACCAGCGCTATTCGACCAACACTTTCCCGCAATGGTGGCTGGCCCAGCCGTTCCGCACGCTTGCCCATAATGGTGAGATCAACACCATCCGCGGCAACAAGAACTGGATGAAGAGCCACGAGATCAAGATGGCTAGCCTCGCGTTCGGCGAGCAGTCGGAGGATATCAAGCCGGTCATTCCGGCGGGCGCGTCCGATACCGCTGCGCTCGACGCCGTGTTCGAGGCGATCTGCCGGTCGGGCCGCGATGCGCCAACCGCCAAGCTGATGCTCGTGCCCGAAGCCTGGCAGGCCGATAATGGCGAACTGCCCAAGGCGCATCGCGACATGTATGATTATCTCGCCTCCGTCATGGAGCCGTGGGATGGCCCTGCCGCGCTGGCGATGACGGACGGGCGCTGGGTCGTGGCCGGGGTGGATCGTAACGCGCTGCGCCCGCTGCGCTACACGCTGACGGGCGACAACCTGCTGATCGTCGGGTCGGAAACCGGCATGGTCGTGGTTCCCGAAACCACCATCGTGCGCAAGGGGCGCATGGGTCCGGGCCAGATGATCGCCATCGATCTGGCCGAGGGCGAAATCTACGACGATGCTGCGATCAAGGATCGGATCGCGGGTGAGCGCCCCTATGGCGACCTGATCAAGGACTTCATGGCGATCGGCGACCTGACCGATGCGCCGACCGCGCTGCCCGACTGGGACAAGGCGGAACTGACGCGGCGGCAGGTGGCGGCCAACCTGACGCTGGAGGATCTGGAACTGATCCTGGCGCCGATGGTGGAGGATGCCAAGGAAGCCATCGGATCAATGGGCGACGACACGCCGCTGGCCGTCATTTCCGACAAGCCGCGAACGATCAGCCATTTCTTCCGCCAGAATTTCAGCCAGGTCACCAACCCGCCGATCGATCCGTTGCGCGAACGGCATGTGATGAGCCTGAAAACGCGCTTTTCCAACCTGCACAACATCCTGGAGCAGGATGCGCAGAACAGCCATGTGCTCGTGCTGGAATCGCCGGTTCTGACCAGCGCGGAATGGGCGCGGCTGAAGGCGCATTTCGGTCCGGCGGTCGCGGAAATCGACTGCACCTTCCCGGCAAATGGCGGGCAGGAGCAGCTCCGCGCGGCAATCGCACGCATCCGGGAGGAAGCCGAGCAGGCGGTACGGGAAGGGCGGACGGAAATCTTCCTGACCGACGAGGGCGTCAGCGAGACGCGCATCGCCATTGCTGGCGTGCTGGCGGCGGCCGCGGTGCATACGCATCTGGTGCGCAAGGGGCTTCGTTCCTATGCGTCCATCAACGTGCGCTGCGCCGAGGCGCTCGACACCCACTATTTCGCGGTGCTGATCGGCGTGGGCGCGACCACGGTGAACGCCTATCTTGCCGAAGCCAGCATCGCCGACCGCCATGCGCGCGGGCTGTTCGGGTCTCTCGACCTAGACGCCTGTTTCGAGCGCTATCGCGTCGCGGTCAACGAAGGCCTGCTCAAGATCATGTCCAAAATGGGCATTGCGGTCATCAGCAGCTATCGCGGCGGCTATAATTTCGAAGCGGTCGGCCTGTCGCGCGCTTTGGTCAATGATCTGTTCCCCGGCATGCCGGCGAAGATTTCGGGCGAAGGCTATGCCTCGCTCCACTATAGCGCGATCCTGCGCCATCAGCAGGCATATGACGCATCGGTCGTGCGGCTGCCGATCGGCGGCTTTTATCGCCAGCGCAACGGTGGGGAGGCGCATGCCTATTCCGCGCAACTGATGCACCTGTTGCAGGCGGCGGTCGCGACCGACAGCTATTCGACCTATCTGCAATTCTCGCGCGGGGTGCGCGATCTGCCGCCGGTCTATCTGCGTGACCTGATGGAGTTTAATTTCGCGCGCGAAGCCGTGCCGATCGACGAGGTGGAGGCCACCACGGAAATCCGCAAGCGTTTCGTGACGCCGGGCATGTCGCTTGGTGCGCTCTCGCCTGAAGCGCATGAGACGCTGGCGATCGCGATGAACCGGATCGGTGCGAAGGCGGTGTCGGGCGAGGGCGGCGAAGATGCAGCGCGCTTCAAACCCTATGAAAATGGCGACAATGCCAATAGCGTGATCAAGCAGATCGCATCGGGCCGCTTTGGCGTCCATGCCGAATATCTGGCGTCGGCCGAAGAGATAGAGATCAAGGTCGCGCAGGGTGCCAAGCCGGGCGAGGGGGGGCAGCTGCCCGGCTTCAAGGTCACCGAATTCATCGCCAGGCTGCGCCATTCGACGCCCGGCGTGACGTTGATTTCACCGCCGCCCCATCATGACATCTATTCGATCGAGGATCTGGCGCAGCTCATCTACGACTGCAAGCAGATCAATCCGCGCGCACGCGTCTGCGTCAAGCTGGTGAGCCAGGCGGGCATCGGCACGGTTGCGGCGGGCGTGGCGAAGGCGCATGCCGACGTCATCCTGATCGCGGGCCATGTCGGCGGAACCGGGGCATCGCCGCAAACCTCGATCAAATATGCCGGGACGCCATGGGAAATGGGTCTGTCCGAAGCCAATCAGGTGCTGACCCTCAACGGGTTGCGGCATCGGGTGAAGCTGCGCACCGATGGCGGCCTCAAAACCGGGCGCGACATCGTGATCGCCGCGATATTGGGCGCGGAGGAATATGGCATCGGCACATTGTCGCTGGTCGCCATGGGCTGCATCATGGTGCGTCAGTGCCACAGCAACACCTGCCCCGTGGGCGTGTGCGTGCAGGATGAAAAGCTGCGCGCCAAATTCACCGGCACCCCGGAAAAGGTCATCAACCTGATGACCTTCATCGCCGAGGAAGTCCGCGAAGTGCTGGCCAGACTGGGCTTCCGCAGCCTGGACGAGGTGATCGGGCGGACCGAACTGTTGAAGCAGGTCAATCGCGGCGCTGAACATCTGGACGATCTGGATCTCAACCCGATCCTGGCCAAGGTGGACGCCCCCGACGACCAGCGCCGATTCAGCCTGAAGCAATGGCGCAACGACGTGCCCGACAGCCTGGACGCGCAGATGATGCGCGATGCCAAGGCAGTGTTCGAGCGGGGCGAGAAGATGCAGCTGACCTATACGGTGCGCAACACGCACCGCGCGGTCGGCACGCGCCTGTCGTCGGCGGTGACTGACAAGTTCGGCATGTCGGCGCTGGCCGATGGACATCTGACCGTGCGCCTGCGCGGGTCCGCGGGCCAGTCGCTGGGCGCGTTCCTGTGCAAGGGGATCACGCTGGAAATTTTCGGCGACGCCAATGACTATGTCGGCAAGGGCCTGTCAGGTGGCATCATCACGGTGCGCACGACCGTCTCCAGCCCCCTCTCGTCGAAGGACAATACGATCATCGGCAACACCGTCCTTTATGGCGCGACCAGTGGCAAGCTGTTCGCGGCGGGGCAGGCTGGCGAACGCTTCGCGGTCCGCAATTCGGGCGCGCAGGTCGTGGTCGAGGGCTGCGGCGCCAATGGGTGCGAATATATGACCGGCGGCATCGCCGTGATCCTGGGCAAAACCGGCGCCAATTTCGGCGCGGGCATGACCGGCGGAATGGCCTTCATCCTGGACGAGGATGGCAGCTTCCCGTCGCGGGCCAACCCCGAAGGGATCGTCTGGCAGCGGCTGGAAAGCGCGCATTGGGAGGCGCAGGTCAAGGATCTGATCGCCCAGCACGCCAAGGCGACCGACAGCAAATGGTCCAGCACCATATTGGAGGATTGGGACCGTTGGCGGCGCTATATCTGGCAAGTGTGCCCCAAGGAGATGATCAGCCGCCTCGCTCATCCGCTGAGCGATGCGCCGGCGGAGGTCGTCGCTGCCGAATAGGCGTTCTAAGGGAAGGAACTGCCTGCTGCCGTCGCCATGACGGCAGGAGGGGCTTTCCCTTGGGCAGGTTGCAGAGTCGGTGGAGGCGTGGCCGCCTCCCCAGCTGCGAAGCGCGCAATTGGCGGTGGCAGCTGATGAATCGGTGATGGCGGTGGGACGGGATAGACCGCTTCCGCCGCCTCCCCTTGCGTCAGATAGTCATGCACGACCGGATCGCTGGTGCCGTCAATCATGCCGTCTGCGTCCAGCCCCGCCATGTCCGAAGCCATTCGCCGTTCCGCCAGCGTTGGTCCGCAACCGGTACAGCGGATTATGGCGGGACCGCGACCTGCCGGGTCGGCGACCTGATCGGACAGGCTGCTATCGCTGGGCTCGGCATAGGCGACATCTTTCTGTGTCCTTGGAGCAGAGGATTGCGGCCTGGTGACATAGGCGCCCAAACCCAGTCCCATGACCGTCGCGGCGGCCACTGTCATGCCTGACAGTATCCAATGCTGCATGGTCCTGCTTTCCATCCTTTTGCTTGCGGGCACTGGCCTTTCGGCGTGCCGCATCCTGCCCGACACTCAATCATAACGCAGATGCAGATCGGTTGTTGCATGGCGCAAAAGCCTTTGCTAATGGCCAGCGCCTACCAGATGCCGGTTCTGCCGGTTTCCCTTTGAATGTGCGGCCATGGCGGAATTGGTAGACGCGCAACGTTGAGGTCGTTGTGGGCGAAAGCCCGTGGAAGTTCGAGTCTTCTTGGCCGCACCATTCACTTGCCTGATGCTCAGGATCAGCCGGAATTTACGGTCCCCGCCCCGCAAGGGCAGGGGCAATTGCGCTTGATCGCACGGACCTTGCAGGGGCGTGGTTCAACCGCCTATCTGACGCGGGCGCGCGGGACAGACCCGGGTGACGAGATGAAAGGAAGCTGCCATGTCCGCCATAGACTGGGATCAGCCAGCCACCATGATTGATCTGGATGGCAAGGCGCCCTTGATCGGCACGATCCGCCAATGCGCGCAGCATTTCGCGATCTTCAAGGCAGAGGCCAAGGCGCAGGCCCGTGTGTTGCTGACCCAGCCGGTTCATCGGGAGGGCCGCCGGACGCGCACCTGGCTGCTGGAGCCGGATGAAATCGCCCAACTGGCGGAAAAACTGCGCGCAGAAGGTTGACAGGTTCGCTTTCCGATCTTCGGCCGGAATTTCCCCTGTCCTACAGCAAACCATATGGGATAAATGATCCGCCTCGTTCGAAACAGGGAGGCGCAGCATGGACATCCTTACGCTCATTGACGATGTTATCGCCCGCGAAGGCGGTTATTCCAACCATCCGGCTGACCGAGGCGGGCCGACCAATTGGGGGATTACCCAGGCGGTGGCGCGGGACAATGGGTTTGTCGGCGACATGCGAGCGTTGCCGCGCGCGACGGCGGTGGCGATTTACCGGCGGATTTACTGGGATCAGCCCGGTTACGCCTTTGTCGCGGAAATGGCGCCCTCCGTTGCGGCCGAATTGTTCGATACGGCGGTCAATATGGGTGTGGGAACCGCGACCGGCTTTCTCCAGCGCGCCCTTAATGCGCTCAACCGCAACCAGCGCGATTATCCGGATCTGACGCTGGACCGGGCGATCGGCGCAAGGACGCTGGGCGCATTGCGCGCCTTTCGTGCGTTGCGGGGCAAGGCGGGGGAGGCGGTACTGCTGAAGGCGATCGAAGCGATGCAGGGTGAACGCTATATCGCGCTTGCGGAAAACCGCCCCGCCAATGAGGCGTTTCTCTACGGCTGGCTGGCCAACCGAATCGGTTAGCTCTCATGAACACTCGTGCGTTTTGCGCCAAGCTATGGCGCGAACGTCGCCCGGAGCTGTCTTTTTCAATCAGGATATGAAGCCATGGTTTCCGAGTCCATTGATCCCGATCCCTGGGCTACGCGCGCGCGGCCTACCTTCCTCTATGTCATGTACGCGCTGCTGCTCTGGTCGCTGCCGATGGGCGTCATCGCGGGGTGGCGACCCGCTATGGCGGCGGCGATCACGGCGGGGATGCGCGACTATCTCAACGCCCTGCCTGAACCGCTCTACGCTTTGTTTGGCACAGGTTATCTGGGCTACACCGCCGCGCGCGCATGGGGCAAGGCGAAGGGGGCAGAGCGGTAGCGCCCTCTACGCCGCCGCGCTCCCTTCATACCAGCCGCGCGAACGCTTCACGAGAGCGACGATAGAGAGCATCACCGGCACTTCCACCAATACGCCGACGACAGTGGCCAGAGCCGCGCCAGAGTGGAGGCCGAACAGGCTAATCGCTGCGGCGACCGCCAGTTCGAAGAAATTGGACGCGCCGATCAATGCAGCCGGTCCCGCAACGCACCAGTCGACGCGCATGCTGCGGCTGAGCCAATAGGCCAGGCCAGCGTTCAGATAGACCTGAAGCAGGATCGGCACTGCGATCAGCGCGATGACCAGCGGCTGCGCGACGATCTGCTCCCCCTGAAAGGCGAAGCGCAGCACGAGCGTAGCGAGCAGATAGCGTTCGAACAATGACATCAGGCGGCTCCCACCACGTCGCCATCTTCCTTGACGAAGGGTGTGGGCAGCGGATGGGGCAACAACTCCAGCACCGCCTCGGACGGGCGGCATAACCGCACTCCTTTGGGCGATACGACCAGTGGGCGGTTGATCAATATGGGGTGCGCCATCATCGCGTCGATCAGCGCCGCGTCGGGCAGCGTCTGATGGTCCAGCCCCAGATCGGCAAAAGGCGTCCCCTTCTGCCGCAATAGGGCGCGCGGCGCGAAGCCGGCGCGGGCGATCAATTGTTCCAGCAAAGCCCGCGACGGCGGCGTCTTGAGATATTCGATGACATGCGGCTCGATCCCGGCATGGCGGATCATCGCCAGCGTGTTGCGCGACGTGCCGCAGGCGGGGTTGTGATAGATGATGATGTCGGTGGCCAAGGGAATGTCCTCTGGATCAGCAGCAAGGGGTCAGTTCAGCAATGATCGGGGCGCACAAAGCCGCGTTCCCGCCACAACAATCCTTGAGCAGGAACAATGTCAGTGCGCCCAACGCCTCCAGATCGGCGCGATAATGAATGGACCGGCTCTGCCGCTCCGCCTGGACCAGTCCAGCGCGGGACAGGATCGCCAGATGGGACGACATGGTATTTTGCGGGACCCCGACCAGCCGGGCGATTTCCCCGGCGGGCAGGCCATCGGGCTCGTGGCGGACGAGCAACCTGAAACTGTCGAGCCGCGTGGACTGGGCGAGGGCGGCCAAGGCAGCGATGGCGGATTCGTTTTCCATATATCCAGATTAATGGATATATGGAGCATGACAAGTCGGTTGTGATGAAAAAAAGGAATCGCGGCGGCGAGAAACGCAAATGAGAGGGGCCGCCGGGTCAAAGCCCGACGGCCCATCATGTGCATGGTCAGCGGCCGGAAGTGCCGCCCAGGGGAAACGAAGGTCGCGCTATCTTCTCCACCGGGAGACGGCCTGTATATCGGCGCGCTTTATCTCGCGATGTGGAGGGAGATCGACGGCATGGCGTCGCTCAGCGGCGCGTTCCCCGAATGGACTTGACCGACCCCATTGCTGAACCATGAGACATCGGATCACCTCCTTTCGCTATGTTGAAGCCCGTTATGGCCGACTTCGACTGCGCTTCGTGCGGCCACGGGATGGAATGTGAATCAGACGGAAGGCATGATCAAGACTTGTATTATTCTTTTTTCGAATCATACTTTCGCGTCCGCAATCCCGGCGTCGCGTCGCTATCCCCTGCAATCCTCGATCACACGTGACACTTCCGGCCAGGCCGGTACGATAAGCGGCTCCAGTCCCATCACCTCGATCGCGAATTTGCCCCGGCTGTAGGCCATCTGATCCAGCGCGGTATCGGCAGCGGCCCGCACCGCTATCGTCTGCGGCACGGGGGCTGTGGTGGCTGTCGCGGGCCAGCTGGTCGCACCATAGCTGGTTCGCAGCGTCATCGTTTTTTGCCCCGCGCCTGCGCGAATAATGCTGATTCGGCGCGCCGCCCGATCGCAGCGGATGGTAAGGCGGGTGTCGGCCGCGGTCGGGCCGAAACGGGCGATTGACATGGCTGCGTCGGATTGCCAGCGCCAATCCCCCGGCGCCGTGGGGCGATATTGCCAGTCGCTGGCCAATGGCGCGGCGGGGGCGACGGGCCGGACCGGCGCGGACGCCTGGGCCGGTCGCGGGGCAGGCGCGGGGGCAGGACTGGCCGGGCGCGTTGCAGGGCCGACACAGGAGCCGAGCAGGATGAGGAAGGGTGCGGCGAGGGCAAGGTTGGTGGTAAAGCGCATTGCCCACCCATGCCCGCCCGGCGCAGGCGGCTCAACTGGAAAAGGATGAGCGGAAGAGCCGCGGGGGCAGGCCGGGCCGACGCGTTTGCTTGCCGCGCCGATATTGACACCGTCCGGCCGAATCGCTAGGGCGCGCACATCCCGACACGCTGGTGAGCGGCAGTGCTTCGCGCACTGGCCGTCTTTTTTGCGTCCGGGGCTATACATTGGTTGCGGTCCCACGCCATGGGGTCGCGGCCCTGACGCTTTGAGATGGGGTGACGCCAATCGCCCCGTGGAGCAGGAGATTAATTGACCATGGCACGTATTGCGGGTGTTAACATCCCGACCAACAAGCGCGTAATCATCGCGCTCACCTACATTCACGGCATCGGCCGTAAGACCGCCGTAGACATCGCCGACAAGCTGGGCATCGACCACAGCCGTCGCGTGCAGGACCTGTCGGACGCCGAAGTGCTCCAGATCCGTGAAACGATCGACGCTGACCTGACCGTCGAGGGCGATCTTCGCCGCAACACCGCGATGAACATCAAGCGCCTGATGGACCTGGCCTGCTATCGCGGCCTGCGTCATCGTAAGGGGCTGCCGGTTCGCGGCCAGCGTACGCACACCAATGCCCGCACCCGCAAGGGCAAGGCCAAGGCGATCGCCGGTAAGAAGAAGTAAGCGCCAGAGGGCGGGCCTTGCGGCCTTGCCCTCCCGACTTCTTTTGTCAGTATTTCGAGTAGGATAGAGCAAAATGGCACGCGAACCCCAGCGCATTAAGCGCCGTGAGCGCAAGAACATCTCGGCCGGCGTGGCACATGTCAACGCCAGCTTCAACAACACCATGGTGACCATCACCGATGCCCAGGGCAACGCGATTTCGTGGTCCTCGGCTGGCATGATGGGCTTCAAGGGCAGCCGCAAATCGACCCCCTACGCCGCTCAGGTGTGCGCGGAAGATGCCGGTCGCAAGGCCGCCGAACATGGCGTCCGCACGCTGGAAGTCGAAGTCAAGGGTCCCGGTTCAGGTCGTGAGTCGGCCCTGCGCGCCCTTCAGGCCGTCGGTTTCCACATCACCTCGATCCGCGACGTAACGCCGATCCCGCACAACGGTGTGCGTCCGTCCAAGCGCCGCCGCGTCTAAATTCGGCTGAGCGATATGGCGGGCGGCGGACGCGCCGCCCGTTACCCGTCTGCATCGGCCGCAACGTCCTGTCGGGTCCAGGATCATAAGCGTTTCGGCCACATCCCCAGGGGAAGTACATGACTGTCAACATGAAGAACTGGCAGGAATTGAAGAAGCCCAACGCGCTGGAAATCAAGCCAACCAGCGACGGTAAGCGCAAGGCGACCTTCGTTGCCGAGCCGCTGGAGCGCGGTTTCGGCTTGACGCTTGGCAACGCGCTACGCCGGGTTCTTCTTTCCTCGCTTCAGGGCGCGGCGGTCACCTCGATCAAGATCGAGAACGTCCTGCATGAATTCTCGTCGCTCGCTGGCGTGCGTGAAGATGTCACCGACATCGTCCTCAACATCAAGCAGGTCGCCCTGCGGATGGAAGGCGATGGTCCCAAGCGGCTTCAGCTGTCGGCTACCGGTCCTGCCGTGGTCAAGGCTGGCGACATCAGCGTCGTCGGCGACATCGAAGTGATGAACCCGGACCTGGTGATCTGTCACCTCGACCAGGGCGCGACGCTGAACATGGAACTGACCGCCGATGTCGGCAAGGGCTATGTCCCCGCCGTCGCCAACCGTCCCGCAGACGCTCCGATCGGCCTCATTCCGATCGACGCGCTCTACTCGCCGGTCCGTCAGGTCGCCTACAAGGTGGACAATACCCGCGTCGGCCAGGAACTGGACTATGACAAGCTGTCGCTGACCGTCGAAACCGACGGCACCGTCACGCCGGAGGATGCGGTCGCCTTTGCCGCGCGCATCCTGCAGGACCAGCTCCAGCTGTTCGTTCATTTCGAGGACGCGCTGCCCACCGCCGCGCCTTCGCAGGGTGGCCATGCGGTCGCATCGGCGTCGGAAGGCGAAAGCGACACCAACCAGATCAACCGCTACCTCCTCAAGAAAGTGGACGAGCTGGAACTGTCGGTCCGCAGCGCCAACTGCCTCAAGAACGACAACATCATCTATATCGGCGATCTGGTCCAGAAGACCGAAGCCGAGATGCTGCGTACGCCCAATTTCGGTCGCAAGTCGCTGAACGAAATCAAGGAAGTGCTGTCGTCCATGGGTCTGCGCCTCGGCATGGACATCCCCGGATGGCCGCCTGAAAATATCGAGGAAATGGCCAAGAAGCTCGAACAAGAGCTGCTGGGCTAAAAAGCTCCGTCATCCCCGCGAAGGCGGGTACCCATCTCCCGGTCTTGTGCCTGGGGATGGGGTCGGAGATGGGTTCCCGCCTTCGCGGGAATGACGAACAAATGGCGGCCACGTCACCGCCTGGTCTGGGCTACCTGAAACGGGCCCTTAACGAACGAAGGAATGAACTATGCGTCACAGAATGGGTCAACGTCGTCTTCAGCGCGCCACCGGTCACCGCGTCGCGCTGCTCCGCAACCTTGCCGCTTCGCTGATCAAGCATGAGCAGATTCTGACCACCACGCCCAAGGCGAAGGAACTGCGCCCCTATGTGGAAAAGCTGATCACGCTGGCGAAAAAGGGTGGCCTGTCCAACCGTCGCCTGGCCGATGCTCGCCTGAAGGACGATGCGCAGCTGGCCAAGCTGTTCGAGGTTCTGGCCGAACGCTACAAGGATCGTAATGGCGGTTACACCCGCGTAATCAAGGCTGGCATCCGCGCATCGGACGCCGCGCCGATCGCGATCATCGAACTGGTCGACCGCGACGTCAGCGCCAAGGGGCAGGATAGCGGCCCGGTGCAGACCGCCGACGAAGATGAATATGAAGCTGCCTGATTGAGCGCGGTCCTCCCAGGGAGGACTGGATGCTTTACCGACAGGCCGTGGCTCTTTAGGAGCCACGGCCTGTTCTGGTTAAAAAGAGACGAAAAAGAGGATGCGTGCAACGGCCCGCCTGTTCCTGCTGCCGCTGCTGCTGGCGGCCAGTCCGGTCGTTGCGGGGCCAGAGACGGTCGCCATCGACGCGGCCGGGCAGGGCTTGCGCTACCCCATCGCCAGGCGTCTTGATCTGGTGGAGGATCATTTCGGGGTAAAGGTCGCCGATCCCTATCGCTGGCTGGAAAATGATCTGCGTGCGGACCCGGCCGTGCGCGACTGGGTGGCGCAGGAAAATGCGCTGACCCGCCGCTATATCGACGGCCTGCCGGGCCGGGCGGCGCTGAAAGCGCGGATGCAGGCGTTGCTGTCGCACGGGCGCTACACCGTCCCGCGCAAGGCCGGGGGGCGCTATTTCTACGGTTATAACAAGGGGCTGCAAAACCAGACCCCGCTCTACGTGCGTGAAGGGCTGGACGGCCCGCAGCGGTTGCTGATCGATCCCAATGATTGGGCCAAGGATGGTGCGAGCGCATTGGCCGAATGGGCGCCCTCGCCGGACGGCCGGACCCTGGCCTTTGCCGTGCAGGAAGCGGGCAGCGATTGGCGGACCCTGCATTTGCTGGATGTCGATACGGGGAAGGTGCTGGAAGACCGGATCGACTGGGTCAAATTTTCGACCCTGGCCTGGGACGGACGTGGCGAGGGCTTCTTCTATTCCCGCTACCCTGCGCCGCAGGGAGATACGGCTTTCAGGGCCGCCAATGAAGATCAGCAGCTTTTCTATCATCGCGTCGGGACTGCCCAGGCGCAGGATCAACTGATCTACGCAACGCCAGACCGGCCGAAACTGAGCCATACCGCGCAGGTCACCAACGACGGGCGCTGGCTGGTGATCAGTTCGTTTCAGGGGATCGACCCGCGCCGTGAAATCCATGTCGCGGCGCTGGACGGCGGGCCGGTTAAGCCTCGGCGTCTGGTGAAGGGGCCGCTACAGGATTGGCGGCTGATTGGGAGTCGGGGGTCGACCCTTTATTTCATCACCGACGATCATGCGCCCCATCTGAGAGTTGTGACGCTCGATGCGGCGCAGCCCCGGCGCAGGCCGCAACAGGTCGTGGCCGAACGCGCCGATACGCTGGCGGGCGGCTCGCTGGTCGGCAACCGACTGATCCTGGCCTATATGACGCAGGCCGAAACGATTGCGGAACTGGTCGAACTGGATGGGCGCAAGGTGGGCGACGTGCCCTTGCCCGGCATGGGGACTGCGGCGGGTTTTGGTGGGCGCGATGGCGACCCGGAGACGTTTTTCAGCTTTTCGGGCTTCACCACCCCGTCCAGCATCTATCGCTTCGACACATCCACCCTGCAAAGCCAGTTGTTCGCCCAGCCCGATCTGCCCTTCAATCCGGATGAATTCGGGGTGGAACAGATCAGCTATCTGTCAAAGGACGGCACCCGCGTGCCCATGACCGTGATCCGCAAAAAGGTGCTGGCGGACCGGGCGATTGCGGCACCGACGATCCTTTATGGCTATGGCGGCTTCAACATCAGCCTGACGCCGGGCTATTCGGCGACGCGGCTGGCCTGGCTGGAACAGGGCGGGGTTTATGCCATCGCCAATCTGCGCGGCGGCGGTGAATTCGGCAAGGCATGGCATGAGGCTGGCCGTGGCCCCAACAAGCAGAATGTGTTCGACGATTTCATCGCCGCGGCCGAATATCTGAAGGCCAATGGCTATACCACGCCGGATGGCCTGGCGATCGAGGGGCGATCCAATGGCGGCCTGCTGGTCGGCGCAGTAGTCAACCAGCGGCCCGACCTGTTCGCTGCCGCCCTGCCAGCCGTGGGCGTGATGGACATGCTGCGCTTTGACCGCTTCACCGCCGGGCGTTACTGGGTGGACGATTATGGATCGCCGGCACGGGCGGAGGATTTTCCGCTGCTCTACGGCTATTCGCCCTATCATAATATCCTGTCGGGTAAGGATTATCCCGCGATCCTCGTCACCACGGCCGATACTGACGACCGGGTCGTGCCCGCCCACAGTTTCAAATATGCTGCCGCCTTGCAGGCTGCCGATGTGGGCAGCAAGCCCCACCTGCTACGGGTAGAAAGCCGCGCCGGCCATGGCGCTGGCAAGCCGATCGACAAGCTGATCGACGAATATGCCGACAGCTATGCCTTTCTGGCCTCATTCACGGGTTTGCAGATCAAGGATGATCCGCAATAATCGTTCAGCCGCGCGACAGCCGGACGCGGATAGATACCGTTTGACCGCAGGAGACACAGGCATGGGCAAGACGCGCTGGATGACAGGATCGCTGGTTGGACTGGCGCTGCTGGTTGGCAGCCTAGGTCCGGCGCAGGCGCGTCCGCGCTATGACCGCAATTGGGGCCATCATCACCATCGCGATCGCGGCAATGGCTTCGGCTTCGGCGATGCCGTCGGGGTTGCAGCGCTGATCGGTGCGGTGGCGATCGTTGCCTCTTCCATGTCGAAGGACAAGAAGGCAGCGCGCAACAGTGACGCCGCGGCTCCCCCGCCGGTCGATGGCACGGATTATGGCGCGGATGTCCGGCGCGACGATGATTTCTCCGATGTCGCCGCCGCCTATGGCGATCAGGATAAGATGACGGACGCCTGCGCCGTCGCCGCGCGCGATGAAGCGCAGGGCCAGAATGGCGGCTATGCCGAGGTGCGGCGCATCGACGAGCCGCGCGCCGCGCAGGGCGGGTATAATATCGACGGAGAGGTCGAATCGCGCGCCAACTATCGCGCCCCGACCGGCACGACCCGCCGCTTCACCTGCACGATCAAGGATGGCCGCGTCGCGGAGGTCTATCTGAGCCGCGATGTCGTGATGCGATAAGGCGCCGCCGTGCGTCGTCACCCTCCGTCGCGCCATGTCCTCGCCTTTGGCCTGGCGGCGCTTGCGGGAATGGTCGATGCGTTGGGTCTGCTCAAACTGGGCGGGCTCTTCGTGTCGTTCATGAGCGGCAATTCGACCCGAATGGCAGTCGGCATCGCGACAGAGCCGACGCTGGCATGGGCGGCCGCCGGGCTGATCGGCGCTTTTGTCGGCGGGGTATTTGTCGGCGCGCTCCTGGCGCGGATGGCCGGACGGTGGCGCAAGCAAGCCGTGCTGGCACTGGTGCTGGCGTTGTTGACCATCGCGGCATCGCTGGCCGGATCGTTCGGGGATGGTCTGACCTTGCTGATGGCGGCGGCTATGGGCGCTGTGAACAATATGTTCCAGCGCGATGGCGAGGTGAGCATTGGCGTCACTTATATGACCGGCGCACTGGTGAAGCTCGGACAGGCGTTGGCCAGTGCCGTGACCGGTGGCCCGGCGTTTGGCTGGCTGCCCCATCTGTTGCTCTGGCTGGGTCTTGTCGCAGGCGCAGTTGCCGGGGCTGTGCTGTTTGGGCAGATGGACCTTGGCGCTTTGTGGGTGGCTTGTAGCTGGTGCCTGCTGTTGCTGGCGTGGAGCCTCTGGCTGGGGCCGTTGCCGCGCACCGACCGCTTGGCATGACTGTCCATCCGCTCTAGGCGGTTGCCCATGCCCGCTCCTTTCCTTCCCCGCCGCAATGCGGCCATCGCCTTCATCCTGGTGACGGCGCTGCTTGATGTCATGTCGATGGGAATCGTCATCCCGGTGCTGCCGCAACTGATCGAATCCCTGTCCGGCTCCAGCAGCGCGGCCGGCCTGTGGAATGGCCTGTTTGTAGCGCTATGGGCGGGGATGCAGTTCATCTGCTCGCCGATTATCGGGTCCTTGTCCGACCGTTTCGGGCGGCGGCCCGTCATTCTGCTGTCGGTGTGCGGTCTGGCGCTAGACTATGTGCTGATGGCCGTCGCGCCCAATCTATGGTGGCTGGCTCTGGGGCGGATATTGGCGGGGGTCACCTCGTCCAGCTTCACCTCCGTGTTTGCCTATATGGCCGACATCACCCGACCTGAAGATCGCGCGCGCGGCTATGGGCTGATCGGGGCGGCATTCAGCGGCGGCTTTGTCGCCGGGCCACTGCTTGGCGGCATATTGGGCGAGATTTCGCTGCGCGCGCCCTTTTGGGCGGCGGCTGGCCTGTCGGGACTGGCATTCCTTTATGGTCTGGTCGTCCTGCCCGAATCGCTCCCGCAGGAAAAGCGGATGGCCTTTTCATGGGCCCGCGCCAACCCATTCGGCGCGCTCACCCTTTTGCGGTCTCACCCGGAACTGTCGAGCCTGGCGATCGTCAATTTCCTGCTCTATTTCGCCCATCATCTCTTCTCCGCCGTGTTCGTCCTTTATGCCGGGGATCGTTATGGCTGGGGCGCGTGGCAGGTCGGCAGCCTGCTCGCCTTGGTCGGCTTGCTCGACATGGGCGTGCAGGGCTTGCTGGTCGGTCCCGTGGTCAAGCGGCTGGGTGACCGGACGACGATGGTGACGGGTCTGGCCTTCGGTGCGGTCGGCATCGCCTGCATGGGGCTCGCGCCGACCGGCTGGCTGTTTGTCGCCGCGATGCTGCCCAATGCGCTGTGGGGGCTGGCAATGCCGACGATCCAGTCACTGATGACGCAGCGCGTATCCGAATCCGAACAGGGCCAGTTGCAGGGCGCGAACAACAGTGTGGGCAGTATTGCAGGTATCGTATCGCCCCTCTTCTTCGGCGGCATTTACGCGCTGTCGGTTGGCGGCAATCCGACCCTGCCCTTCATCGGCAGCGCCTTCCTGATTGCGGCGGCGGTGCTGGGCAGCGCGGCGTTGCTGGGCTGGGCGGCGGGCCGTGGGCTGGATGCCGATACCGTATAGGTCGCGAAAACTGGACATATCGGGGCGGGGCGACTAACCGGGCGCGAATCCCTTCCACCGCTCGATATAAAGGCGATTCGATGACGCTGCCCCTTCAGGATTCCATCCTTATCGTGGACTTCGGCAGCCAGGTGACCCAGCTCATCGCCCGGCGCGTGCGCGAAGCCGGGGTCTATTCCGAAATCGCCCCCTTTAACAGCGCCGAACAAGCCTTCGCCCGGATGCAGCCCAAGGGCGTCATCCTGTCGGGTGGCCCTTCTTCGGTCATGTGGGATGACAGTCCCCGCGCGCCGCAGGCGATATTCGACGCGGGCGTCCCGGTGCTGGGCATCTGCTATGGCCAGCAGACGATGATGCAGCAACTGGGCGGCAATGTCGAAGGCGGGGAGAGCGGCGAGTTTGGCCGCGCCTTCATCGAGGTGAAAAAGCCCTGCGCTTTGTTCGACGGTCTTTGGGCGCCGGGCGAAAAGCATCAGGTGTGGATGAGCCATGGCGACAAGGTGACGCAATTGGCCGACGGCTTTGAGGTCGTCGCCACCAGCGAGGGTGCGCCCTTCGCCGTCACCGCCAACGAAGCCCGGCGCTTTTATGCGACCCAATTCCATCCCGAAGTCGTCCATACCCCCGATGGCGGCAAGCTGCTCGCCAATTTCGTCCGTCATGTCTGCGGCTTGGCAGGCGACTGGACCATGGCGGAGTTTCGCGCGACCAAGATCGCCGATATTCGCGCGCAGGTTGGTTCCGGCCGGGTGATTTGCGGCCTGTCCGGCGGCGTCGACAGTGCCGTCGCGGCGGTGTTGATCCACGAAGCGATCGGCGACCAGCTGACATGCGTGTTCGTCGACCATGGCCTGATGCGGCTGGGCGAGGCCGAGCAGGTCGTTACCCTGTTCCGCGAACATTATGGCATCAAACTGGTCCATGTGAATGCGGAGGATCGCTTTCTGGGCGGCCTGGCTGGCCTCACCGACCCTGAAAAGAAGCGCAAGTTCATCGGCGGCGAATTCATCGCCGTGTTCGAGGAAGAGGCCGCAAGGATCGGCGGGGCCGATTTCCTGGCGCAGGGCACGCTCTATCCCGACGTGATCGAAAGCGTCAGCTTCACCGGCGGCCCCAGCGTGACGATCAAGTCGCACCATAATGTCGGCGGCCTGCCCGAACGCATGAACATGAAGCTGGTCGAGCCGTTGCGCGAACTGTTCAAGGATGAAGTGCGCGTGCTGGGCCGGGAATTGGGCCTGCCCGAAATTTTCGTGGGTCGCCATCCGTTCCCCGGCCCTGGCCTCGCCATCCGCATCCCCGGCGAAGTGACCAAGGAACGCTGCGACATATTGCGCAAGGCGGACGCGGTCTATCTGGAGGAGATCCGCAACGCGGGGCTCTATGACGCGATCTGGCAGGCCTTCGCCGTGCTGCTGCCCGTCCGCACCGTTGGCGTGATGGGCGACCTGCGCACCTATGACAGCGTCTGCGCCCTGCGCGCCGTCACCTCGACCGATGGCATGACGGCGGACATCTATCCGTTCGATGCAGCTTTCCTCAGCCGCGTGGCGACCCGGATCATCAATGAGGTCAAGGGCATCAACCGCGTGGTCTATGACTATACGTCGAAGCCGCCGGGCACGATCGAGTGGGAATAAATCGGACGGCACCGATTACCCCGGTGGCGCAAGCTGCCGCAGCGTTGGAGACTGACATGACCGGCGCCGCTCTTGGCCATCTCGTCTATCGGGACATGCCGACCACCATTTTCGAACAGATGTCGGCGCTCGCGCGTAAAACCGGGGCGATCAATCTGGGACAGGGTTTTCCAGACACGCCGGGACCGGCGGATATTCTGAACGTCGCGGCCGACGCGCTGCTCAGCCGGTCCAACCAATATCCGCCCATGGCTGGTCTGCCGGAACTGCGCGCTGCGGTGGCGAGCCATTATGCGGCGCATCAAGGTCTGGCGCTGACCCCGCAGGACGTCATCGTGACGTCCGGTGCGACCGAGGCGATTGCCGCGACCTTGCTGGCGCTGGTGCAGCCGGGCGACGAGGTGCTGGTGCTGGCCCCGCTTTACGACGCCTATCTGCCCCTGATCGAGCGGGCTGGCGGTGTGGCGAAGGTCGTGCGGCTTACCCCGCCGGAGTGGCGCATCACGCAGGCGGCGCTGGAGGCGGCGGCGTCACCCTGCACCCGCTTCCTGTTGATGAACAATCCGGTCAATCCGACCGGCATCGTCCTGCGCGACGGCGAGTTGGCGCTGCTGGCGCGCTTCTGCGTCGATCGCGACCTGATCGCCATATGCGACGAGGTGTGGGAGCATCTGACCTTTGACGGCTTGCGCCACCGCCCGCTGATGGCGCAGCCGGGCATGGGCGACCGGACGGTGAAGATCGGATCGGCGGGCAAGATTTTCTCCTTGACCGGCTGGAAAGTCGGATGGATGTGCGCCGCGCCGCCGATTGTCACGCTGCTGGCGCGGGCGCACCAATTCCTCGCCTTCACCACGCCGCCGAACCTGCAATGGGCGGTTGCCAAGGGGCTGGCCAAGCCGGTCGAGTGGTTCGACGCGATGCGTGCAGACTATCAGGCGTCGCGTGACCGGCTGGTAACGGGACTGCGGGCGGCAGGGTTTGTCCTGTTGCCCAGCCAGGCGACATGGTTCGTCAGCGTCGATCTGCCCGCCAGCGGCATCGCCATGGACGATCGCGAATTTTGTGAGCGCATCGTCCGCGACGCCGGGGTCGCGGCGATCCCGATCTCCGCCTTCTATCCCGACGAACCCGTCACCCATCTGGTCCGTCTGTGCTTTTCCAAGGCGGACGCTGTGCTGGATGAGGCGGTTGCGCGACTGGCCGACTTTCGCCGACGGGTGGTTGCAGGGTCTGGCGAAGGGCGCTAAGTTCCCTTTTCGTTCCAAAAGGGCTGCTCATGGAAATCCTGCCGATCCTGTTGATTGTCGTTGCGTTGCTCATCGGGTTGGCGGTTGGCTGGCTGCTGCGCGGGAAGGCGCTTGGCCCGCTGATGGCGGAGAAAACCGACCTTGCGGGCCGGCTGGAGATGGCGGTCAGTCAGCGCAACGCAGCGATCAGCGAACTGGCGGTGGAGAAGGAGCGGGTGGCGCAGGCGGCGGCATCGGCGCAGCGGCTGGAAGCGGCGCAGGCCGCGCTTGCCCAGCGGCTCGACACCACGCAGGCCGAGCGCGAGGCAGCCTTGCGCGATTTGGCGGCGCTCCAGTCGGATACGCAGGCGCGGGCGGAAGCCTTCGAAGCGCAGATCGTGGCGCTTCGCGACGCCAAAGAGCAATTGTCGGCCCAGTTCAGCGAAATTGGCGGCAAGCTGCTGGGGGAAGCGCAAAAGACCTTCCTCGATCGGGCCGACCAGCGGTTTGCCCAGGCGAACGAGAAGAGCGAGGCGCAGCTCAAGACGCTGTTGTCCCCGGTCGAAACGACGCTCAAACGCTATGAGGAAGGCCTCCAGCGGGTCGAGAAGGATCGCGTCGGCAGCTACGCCGAACTGCGCGAGGCGGTAAACCAGGTGCAGCTGGGACAGGGGCAGGTCCGCGAAGAAACCGCCAAGCTCGTCAATGCGCTGCGCGCTGCGCCCAAGACGCGGGGTCGCTGGGGCGAACAGCAGTTCAAGAATCTGATCGAAACGGCGGGCCTGTCTCCCTTCGTCGATTTCAGCGAGGAAGTATCGGTGACGGTCGAGGATGGCCGTTTGCGCCCCGACTTCATCATCCGCCTGCCCGGCGATCAGCAGATGGTGGTCGACGTCAAATGTTCGCTCGTCGCCTATCTCAATGCCGTCGATCAGGTCGATCCCGCGCTTCGCGACGCGCATATGGCCGACCATGCCCGTGCTATGCGGACCCATGCCGACGCGCTGGGACGCAAGGCCTATTGGGAGCAGTTCGACAAGGCGCCCGATTTCGTCATCATGTATGTGCCGGGCGACAATTTCGTCACCGCCGCGCTGGAGGCGGACATGGACCTGTGGGAACGGGCGGCGAAAAACCGGGTCATCATCTGTGGCCCGGCGACCTTCCTGCCGCTCGCGCGGACGCTGGCGGGGCATTGGCGGCAGGCCAAGTTGCAGGATCAGGCGCGTCAGGTCGGACAGTTGGGCAAGGAATTATATGAGCGGCTGGCGGCGGCGGCGGCATCGCTCAAGAAGCTCGGCAACCGGCTGCACGGCGCGGTGGGCGACTATAACGCTTTTGTCGGCAGCTTCGAAAGCCGGGTGCTGGTGACCGGGCGCAAGCTGCGCGACCTCAATATCGAGACGGGCGGCAAGGAATTGGAGGAACTGGCCCCAGTCGATGCGCTGGTGCGTGATCCAGCTTCGGCCGAGGCGCTGCGGGCGTTGCCGGACGCGGCGGAGTAAATAGACATTGTTTCGTTCGTTTCGAGCGTAGTCGAGAAACGTTCAGCGCAAGTTTCTCGACTACGCTCGAAACGAACGGATGTTGTGTTAGCCGCCTTTCGCCGCGCCACTCGCTGTCCGCACGCCCGCCCGATTGCGGCTGGCAAGTTCGCGTTTCAGATCCTCCGGGCGCGGGGCCACGAGAAACCCGAAGCTGACCGTGCCTTCCTTGGTCTCGACCACATGATGCAGCCGGTGCGCCTGCACGATGCGCTTCATATAGGGAGAACGGGCGACATATCGGTTCTTCACCCGCTGGTGGACGATGATGTCGTGGAAGCCCAGGTAAATCGCGCCATAGGCCGCGATTCCCGCGCCGCAGGCGGTGGCCAGATTGCCCCATCCCCATTGCACCCCGCCCAGCAGCAGGATGATGGAGGGCAGGGCGAAGATCACGAAATAGAGATCATTGGCCTCCCACATTCCCAAGCGCGGGCGATGGTGGCTGGCATGCAGGAACCAGCCCGGCCCGTGCATCACCCAGCGGTGCATGACATAGGCAAAGCCCTCCATCACAATAACGGTCGCTAGAAAGACGAGGGCTGGCAGCAGGATCGACATGGCATCCATATAGGCGGGCGGGCGCGCTGGCGCGACCCGTAAAGCTACGAGGTGGACGAAAGGTCGGGGCCGGGCGAGGCCGGGCGCGCCGGGGCGGCGTGGATCACCCGCTGGGGGTAAGGGATGATGATGCCATTATCCTTGAACAGGTGCCACAGCCGGTTGAGGACGTCCGACTTCACATTGCTCACGCCGCCTTCCGGGTCGCTGATCCACACCAGAATCTCATGATCGACGCGACTGTCGCCAAAGCCAATCAGCCAGACATTGGGTTCGGGTTCGCGCAGCACGCGCCGGCAATCGAGCGCGGCCTGCCGCATCAGGCTTTGCGCCAGCGCAAGATCGCAATCATAGCTGATCCCCACGGGAATGCGGACGCGCACATTTCGGTTGGAATAGGACCAGTTCTCCACCTCCTGCGTCATCAGATTTTCGTTGGGGATCAGATGTTCCTTGCCGTCGCGGGTGATGACGCTGACGGCACGGACGCCGATCTTGTTCACCCAGCCGAAACTGTCGCCGACAACGATGACGTCGCCCGGCTTGATCGAGCGATCCATCAACAGGATGATCCCCGCAATCAGGTTGCCGAACGTCTTTTGCAGGCCAAAGCCCACGGCCAGGCCCAGCGCGCCGGAAAAGACAGCAAAGGCCGTGAGGTCTATGCCCAGCAGGTCGACGCCGATGAAGAAGGCGGCGACGATGACGGCGATCGCGGCAAGCTTTTGCGCCAGCAGCTTCTGGGTCGGGTCGAAGCCCTGCGTATGGTCGATCGATCGCCCAATCAGCCGGTTGGCGAGGCGGACGAGCGCGAAGAGCGCGACGCAGGTGGCGGCGATGGAAAGCAGGCCAAGCAGGGTGATGCGCCGCTTGCCAAGGCTGATGCCGACCGTGTCGAGCATCGCGCCAACCGGGGCAAGGCCGCCACTGGTGCCCGACACGATGCTGAGGAACAGCAGGAGCGCCAGCGGCAATACCGCCCAGCGGGGAATGGCCAGGGTCCGCAGCGCATAGACGGCGAGCAGCGCGACCGAGAGGCCAAGGCCGATGCCCAGGACCAGGTGGCCGACCGAATCATGGGGCCAGAAGGCGGCGGCGATGCCGATCATCAGGGCAGAAATGGCATAGCGCAGCATCGCCCGAAGCCGCAGGGCGAAGGCTGGTCCCATGACCTGGGCGCGCGGCTGAAGGCGGGGGCCGATGAAGCGGGCGCACCCGGCGGCGGCCAGGTGGAGCAGCAGCGCGAACGCCAATGCGATCAGCGGATGGATGATGCCGCTGTCGTCGGGGACATGGGCCAACAGCCAGTCTATGCCCGATAGCATCGCCCTACGCCCCGTCGCGGACGGCGCGGAAACGGACGAGACCGGCGGCGAGATCGGTGATCAGGTCGGCTGGATCTTCCAGTCCGATATGAAGGCGGATGGCCGGTCCCTGCGCCTGCCAGACGGTCGCGCTGCGGTAGCGGGCGGGATCGATCGGCAGGGCCAGGCTTTCAAAGCCGCCCCAGCTATAGCCGATCCCGAAATGGGCCAGGCCGTCGATCAGGGCGGCGCGTGCCGCATCGTCGCCGCCGTTCAGGATGAAGCTGAACAGGCCGGTCGATCCGCTGAAATCGCGCTGCCACAGGGCATGGCCGGGGCAGTCGGGCAAAGCGGGGTGAAGGACGCGGGCGACCTCCGGCTGATCCTTCAGCCACCGGGCAACGGCAAGCGCGCTGCCCTGATGCTGTTTGAGGCGCACGCCGAGCGTCCGCAGCCCGCGCGACGCGAGCCAGGCGTCGTCGGGGCTGACCATCTGTCCCAGCAGATAGGCGGTCTGCCGGACTTTGGCGAACCATTGGTCGTTGGCGGTGATGCTGCCCATCATGACGTCGCTATGGCCGACAATATATTTGGTGCAGGCCAGGATCGAGATGTCGACGCCATGGGACAGGGCGGGAAAATAGAGCGGCGTTGCCCAGGTATTGTCGGCCAGGGTGGTGACGCCATGCTGGCGCGCGAGTGCGGTGATGGCGGGCACGTCCTGCACCTCGAAGGTCAGGCTGCCGGGGCTTTCCAGGAAGAGGGCGCGGACCCTCTCATCGGCTAAGGCGACACTAAGCTGAACATGATCGAGCGGATCGTAAAATATCGTTTCTATACCGTAACTATCAAGCATTTGGGTGCAGAAGTTGCGGGTCGGGTCATAGGCGCTGTCGACCATCAACAGCCGGTCGCCGGGCTTGAGCACCGCCATCAGCGCGCAGGCGATCGCCGCGACGCCCGACGGAAACAGCATCGTGCCCGCCGCGCCCGGTTCCATTTCGGTGAGCGCGTCAGCGAGGCTCCAGGCCGTCGGCGTCCCCTTTCGCCCGTAGAACAGCCGCTCATGCGTGCTGCTGCCTGCCGCGCGGCGCAGATGGGCGACATCATCATAGAGGATGGTCGATGCGCGCCAGACCGGCGGGCTGACGATCGCTCCAGGCTGGCCGGGCATGCCGGTCCATTCGGGCTTGCGCCCCGCCTGCGCCAGCTTGGTCAGCGGCTTGCGCGCGTCCTTGTCCGATCCCCCCTTGCTCATGCCGAGCCGGTCGCCTTGGGCGTGGCGGGATCATAGCCCCATTCGGACCAGCTGCCGTCATAAAGGGTGACGTCGCGATTCCCCAGCATTTCAAGGCCCGCCAGCAGGATCGCTGCGGTCACGCCGCTGCCGCAGGTGGTGATGACCGGGCGGTCAAGTTCGATTCCCGCGTCCTGCAGCAACTGGCGCAGATCGTCCCCCGTCTTCATGCTGTTGTCGGGATTGAATAACGCCGCGGAGGGCAGGTTGCGCGATCCGGGGATATGGCCGGACGCCATGCCGGGGCGCGGTTCGGCCTCTTCCCCCGTGAAGCGACCCGCGCCGCGCGCGTCCAGCACTTGCGCGTCATGGCTTGCCAGATTGGCGATCAGGTCGGCCTTGGTGCGGACCTGACCGGGGGCGCGGCGGGCGATTGCGTTGCCGATTGCGGGGGTGACGGGGCCGCTCTGTGTCGCGCGGCCCTCCGCCACCCATTTGGGCAGGCCGCCGTCCAGAATCGCGGCCGATGCGCCCAGCCCATAGAGCCGCACCATCCACCAGCCGCGCGCCGCGCTGTGGGTGGGGCTATTGTCATAGACGATGACGCGGCTGTCGGTGTTGATGCCCAGCGCCTGCGCGCGCTGCGTCATCAGCGTGTCTGGCGGCAGCATGCCGGGGGTCGGATCGTCGGGGTCGTTGAGGGTCGGCAGGTCCATAAAGGCCGCGCCGGGGATATGGGCGGCCTCGAACTCGGCGCGCGGGTCGCGCGGCGTGCCGGGCAGGAACAGGCTGGCGTCGAGGATGCAAAGGTCCGGCTTGCCCAGTTCTGCGGCCAGCCAGTCGGTCGAAACGAGAATGTCCATGCAATGCCCTTTGGCCTGATTTCGTGGCGCTACAACCTATTAGTAGGGCGCGCAGGCTGGGCTGGAAAGGGGGATCAGGACGGGACCAGTTCCCCTGCGGCGCGGGTGGCGGGGCGGCGATATTGGCGTGGTCCCTGATCGAGGCGGAACGGGGCAAGCCGGTCGGCGGGCGGCTCCTGCTCCTGACCCAATATGAAGGCGCGGGCGGTGCGGCCATGCCCTTGCGGTTCGCCCCCATCCGGTCCCCAGTGATAGCTGGCGTCGAAGGCGGCGAGCGGGATCAGCAGGCTGCGTTGGCCCATCGTCACCGGGACGATCTCGTCGGGCATCAGCCGCAACTCGCCGGTCAGTCGCCGGGTTTCGCCCGGCATGATCGCCATGGCGGAATGGAGCGGCAGGCCGCTTTGCTGGGCGAAGAAGGACTGGAGCAGCGCCTGTTGCTGCGCCCCTGCATTGCCGATGATGCCGCGCACCAGCACATCCTGCGCGGGCGTATCGCCCCGATTGTGAAGCAATAGCGTATAGCCCACGGTCATGCCGACCAGCGAATAGCGCGCGAGGCTGAGATCCAGCGCCATGTCCAGCCATGGGCGATCGGGTGCGTCGGGTGTCGCGGCGGCGGGTGTAGGTTCGGGTGCGGGTTCGGGCGTCGGCGCGGGCTTTGGCGCAGGCGCGGCTTTGGGCGGGGCGGGAGCCGGAACAGGCGCGGGCGGCGCGATCTCCACCTCTGCCGCATCCGGTGCAGTCGGGCGACGGCGGCGCCGCAGGACGAAGGCGGCGAGCGCCAGCAGCAAGAGCGCACCGCCGATGATCCACGGCCAGGGCGCGGTGTTCGCGTTCGCGGGTGGCGGCGGTGCTTCCTCTGGCGCATTGGCAGCGGGCGTCGGGGCAGGCTGCGGCGCGGGCGTTGATGCCGGCGCTGGGTCTTGGGTTCGCTCCGGCGCTGGAGTGGCGGCGGGGCTGCTTTCAGCTTCGGGCGTTGCGCGTTCCGCTGCCGCTGCTGCACGGGGCGCCGCCTGTTCCGGGGTAGCGCGGGACGGGCGGGCAGGCGGTGGCGCGGCCCGTTGAGCGGGGACTTGTGGCGCGGGCTGGGAGGGCGCGGGCGTCGGCGCGATCGTCGGCGCTATGACCGGCGGCGGGGCCGCTGTTGTCGCGGGTGCGCGGAACACGTCGAGTTCCGGCCCCTGCCGGTTGGGATTGGCCGGTTGCGGCGCGCTGGTGGGGGGCAGGGTAAAGACCGGCGCGGCGTCCTCCGCCTGCTGGGCATGAACAGGCAGCGCAAGCAGCAACGGCGCGGCGAACAGGAACGAACGATGATACCCCATGGGCCGAGCCAAGGCACAAGCGCGGCTGAACCGCAAGTGAACAATGAGAAGCCGATGACACCAGCCGTGCAATCGCGTAGGGCAGCGCCATGACCGACCCTGCCTTGACCCCGCTCCATCTGGGCCAGACCAGCGCCCTGCCCGCCCGCCCGGAAGAGGCGGTGCTGGATTATGTCCCCAATCCGCGCCCCGGCCGCAATTATCTGGTCCGCTTTGCCGCGCCGGAATTCACATCGCTCTGCCCCGTGACGGGCCAGCCCGATTTCGCGCATCTGGTGATCGATTATGCGCCCGGCGACACGATCGTCGAATCCAAATCGCTCAAGCTGTTTCTGGGCTCATTCCGCAATCATGCCGCCTTTCACGAGGATTGCACGGTGGGCATCGGCGAACGGCTATTTACGGAGATGAAGCCGGTCTGGCTGCGTATCGGCGGATATTGGTATCCGCGCGGGGGCATCCCCATCGATGTGTTCTGGCAATCCGGCGCGCCACCGCAGGATTTATGGCTGCCCGCGCAGGATGTGCCCGGCTATCGCGGGCGGGGATGAAGAACCAAATCTGTTCGGGCTGAACCTGTCGAAGCCTCGTCGCTCTGCGGCCCTTCGACAGGCTCAGGGCGAACGGAGGGCGGCGGCATACGCCTCCCACTGTTTGACGAACGCACAACAATGTTCGACCAGCGACATCGCGACGCCATGTCATCGCGTGACCGATGCAGCGAAACGGGCTATCCCGCGTTTCATCACGGTGCCGGTCCGATCGGACCCAAGCCTGTCTGACGTGTCGGAGTCTGAAATCCTATGTCGCTTGCCAAAATCCTGCCGCTGCTGATCGCGGCCGCACCCATCGCCCTTGCCACGCCCGCGCTGGCGCAATCTGGTTCGTCAGCCGGTACCGCCGCCGGTCCCGCTGCCGGAATCACCACCCAATTGCCGCGTGGCGCTGCGCCGACCCATTATGCCATTGAAGTGACGCCCGATGCGGCGAACCTCTCCTTCACCGGCAAGGTGATGATCGACGTCACAGTCAGCAAGGCGATGCCCACCCTGGTGCTGAACGCCGCTGACCTCAGCATTGGCGACGTCATGCTGACCCCGGCAAAGGGCAAGGCGATGAAGGGCAGCGCCAAGGTAGATGCCGAGGCGCAGACCGTGACGCTGGATTTCGGCAAGCCGCTGGCGCCGGGCCAATATAAGCTGGCGATCACCTATGCCGGCGTCATCAACACGCAGGCGAACGGACTGTTCGCGCTCGACTATACCAATAATGAAGGCCAGGCGAAACGCGCGCTGTTCACCCAGTTCGAGGCGCCCGATGCCCGCCGCTTCGTGCCGAGCTGGGACGAGCCAAGCTATAAGGCGACGTTCGATCTGAGCGCGATCATTCCGACCGGCGAACTGGCGGTCGGCAACATGCCGGTGAAAACGACCAAGGATCTTGGCGGCGGCAAGACCCAGGTGACGTTCGGCACCAGCCCCAAAATGTCCTCCTACCTGCTCTTCTTCGGCCTTGGCGAACTGGAGCGCGCGACCAAGATGTCGGGCGCGACCGAAGTGGGCGTGATCACGGGCAAGGGCAATAGCGGCAAGGCGACGCTGGCACTGGACGCGTCGGTCAATATCCTGCCCTATTTCAACGATTATTTCGGCGTGCCCTATCCGCTGCCCAAGCTCGACAATGTTGCCGGGCCGGGCCAGAGCCAGTTTTTCAGCGCGATGGAAAATTGGGGCGCCATCTTCACCTTCGAACGCGCGCTGCTGGTCGATCCGCGCTTCACATCCGAAGCGACCAAGCGGCGCATCTACGAAACCGTCGCGCATGAAATGGCGCATCAATGGTTCGGCGATCTGGTCACCATGGCCTGGTGGGACGATCTCTGGCTGAACGAGGGTTTCGCCAGCTGGATGGCGACCAAGGTGACCGACAAGCTGCAACCCGACTGGGAAATGCTGCTGACCCGCGTGGACGGGCGCGAGGCGGCGATGAGCCTCGATTCGCTCGCGACCACCCATCCGGTCGTGCAGAAAATCACCACGGTCGATCAGGTCAATCAGGCGTTCGACGCCATCACCTACCAGAAGGGTGAGGCGGTCATCACCATGCTGGAGGGCTTTGCCGGCGAGGATGTGTGGAAGAATGGCATCCGCAGCTATATGAAGGCGCATGCCTATGGCAACACCGTGACCGATGACCTGTGGAAGGCAGTCGAAGGCGCGGGCGCCAAGGGTCTGGTCGCGATCGCCCATGATTTCACCAGCCAGCCGGGCATCCCGCTGGTGACGGTCGAAAGCGCGCAATGCCAGGGCGGGCAGACGGTGCTGATCCTGAGCCAGGGCGAATATAGCCGCGACGCCAAGGGCAAGGCGCCGCTGAAATGGAATGTGCCGGTGATGGCGCAGACGATCGGCGGCGCGCCGCAGCGGTTGATCCTGCAGGGCAAGGGACAGATGACGCTGCCCGGTTGCGGCGCCTATGTCGTCAATGCGGGGCAGACGGGCTATTATCGCTCGCTCTATCCCGCCGCCAATGTGCAGGCGCTGGCCAAGGATTTCACCAAGCTGGCCTCGATCGACCAGACCGGATTGCTGGCGGATAATTTCCAGCTGGGGCTGGCCGGCTATCAGCCGATCGGGCTTGCGCTGGACCTGATCGACGCGGTGCCGATGGCCGCCAGCCCCGCCGTGCTGGCGGAGGTGCCGGGCTATCTCGACAGTGCCTATGCCATGCTGGAAAGCGACAAGGCGGCGCAGGGCCGGGTCGCGGCCTATACGTCGGCCAAGCTGACCCCGGCGCTCACGGCCATCGGCTATGATGCGAAGGCGGGCGAAGGCGCGCAGGTGCCGGTGCTGCGATCGGCGCTGGTCTCAACGCTGGGCGATATGGGTGACAAGGCGGTGGTCGCCGAAGCCAACCGTCGCTTTGCCGCGCTGGCGAGCGATCCCGCCGCGCTCGACGGGCCGCTGCGCAATGTGTGGCTGGCGATCATCGCGAAGAATGCGGACCAGGCAACCTGGGACAAGCTGCGCGCAATGGCCAAGGGTGCCAAGACCGATCTGGAAAAGAGCAGCCTGTTCGCGCTGCTGGGCGCGGCCAAGGATGAGAAGCTGGGTCAGCAGGCGCTCGATCTGGCGCTGACCGACGAGCCGGGCAAGACGACCAGCGCGGCGATCATCGCGCAGGTCGGCGCTGAACATCCGATGCTGGCGGTCGATTATGTGCTGGCGCACCGGGCGCAATATGAGGCGCTGATCGACGTGTCGGCGCGCAGCCAGGCCCTCGCCCGACTCGGCGGCGGATCGGCGGACACGGCGATGGCGACCAAGCTGGACGCCTATGCGACCCAATATCTGACGCCCGAATCGCGCAAGGTGGTGGATCGGTCCATCGCCGCGATCAAGACGCGGATCGAAACGCGCAATCGGCTGAAGGCGCCGCTGGCGGCCTGGTTCGCGGGGCAAAAGTAAAAGTTGATCGCGCCCCTCCCGCTTGCGGGAGGGGTCGGGGGAGGGGGTGTACAGTCCCTCCCCTAACCCCTCCCTGAAGGGAGGGGCATTACAGCCCCAGCGCCTTCACGATATCGTCCCACGCCACCAGTTTGAAATTCTGCGCCGCCGCCGCGTTGTGGCCGTCCTGCGCCACGAACAGCCCGCCGGGGAATTGCGGGCCGAAATCGCCCAGCATCAGTTCGATGCCATCGGTTTCTTCCGATCCGCCAATCGCGCCATCGACCACGCGGAAACGGCCGACATAGGCGTCGTCGGACAGGCGATAGGCGACATAGGCATTGTCGCCCTGGCTGGAAACGAGGACATAGCCGTCCTTCTCACCCATGGGCGCGATGGCGACGCCTTCGGCATCCATGACCAGATTCTTGCCGTCCGCCGCCGCGATCAGCACTGGCGTGGCCGGGCCGGTCGCGCGCGCATCGAAACGCCACAGCCCGACATCTTCCTCCGCGACATAAAGGCGTGCCGTGCGGTCATCGACGGCGCAGCCTTCCGATTGCGTACCCAGTTTGAGCGTGCGGACGATGCGACCCATCGGCGCTGCGCCGGACATGTCGAGCGCGACCTGATTGATCGTCCCGTCCTTCAGCACGATGAAGGCGTAAAGACCATCAGCGTCGGACCCCATACAGATGCCATAGGCTTCGCCAGCGCCGCCATCGACCTTGCCCAACGCGGTCAGCTTGGCGGTGGCGGGATCGAGCCGGAAGAGCGCGATCTTGGCATCGGTGACGACGCTGCGGTCGCTGGCGGCGACCAGAATGCCGCGCTCGCCGTTGATCGTCACCCCATCCTTCAGATCGACATTATTGACCCGGCCCGCGTCCAGAAAGTCGCGCACCTTGCCGTCCAGACCATAGACATAAAGGCCCGCCTTCTTGTCCGTGCCCACGATCAGGCTGGCGGCAGGATCAGCGGCATTGCGCCAGATCGCGGGATCGTCCGCCGCGTCCGCATTGGTCGTCCCGACCGGCGCAGTCTCGCCGCGCGCAGTCACGGAGACGGCGGGCGTGGCATTGGCGATGCGAACCGACACCGGGACTTCGGTTTCGACAGTTGCACAAGCTGACAGTGTAATAAAAGTGAAATAGTTAATCATCGAAATGTAATATTTTTTTCGCGATATAGTCACCAACGCCTCCTAGCGGCCCATGCAGACGGGCTAGATACTAGAGATAGTTCGATCGTCAATGTATCTGTAAAATACAGGGGGATTATATGGTCGCGAATAAGTGGCTGATGCTAGGTTGTGCTTCGCTTGCTCTGGTATCGACACCCGCTGGTGCGCAGGCACCTGCTGCTGCTGACGAAGTTGCGCGGACGGACGGGCCGATTACCCAGGCCGCCGACATCGTCGTCATCGCCGGCATCGGCTATCGTGACCGTACCGATACGCCCGAACCCGTGCTGAAATACGGCACCGATTATTTCCAGCGCTTCGAGCCGCTGACTGCGGGTGATGCCCTGAAGCGGGTTCCATCGGTCACCTTCCTGTCCGATGTGATCGAAAGCGACGCACCGCGCCTGCGTGGCCTGCCGCCGGGCTATACGCAGATCCTGATCAATGGCGAACGTGTCCCCGGATCGGCCGCCGACCGCAGCTTCTTCCTCGACCGCATTCCTGCCGAATTGATTTCGAGCGTCGAGATCGTCCGTTCCTCCTCCGCGCGCCGCACGGGCGACGCGGTTGCGGGCACGCTCAACATCAATCTGCGCGACGGCTATGAGCTGAATGGCGGCTATATCCGCGCCGGCGGGCTGCATTATGACGACAAGGAAATCGAGCCGAGCCTGGGCCTGGTCTGGGGCGGTCAGGTTGGTCCGGGCCGTTTGCTGCTGGGCGCGAATTTGCAGGGGCGGCACAACCCCAAGCAGAAGAAGAGCCTGCGCTACGGCGATTCGCCGGAGAATAACCCTGATTACGCCGCGGACGATTTCGACAATCGCGAGGACCAGAGCGATACCCGCGACGGCAAGGATTACAGCTTCAACGGCACCTATCAGATTGACGCTGGCGACACCAATTTCAAGCTGAACGGCTTTTACGTAAAGACCGACCGCACCGAAACCGAGCGCAGCTTCGAATATGATGACCCAAGCGCGATCACCGGCCCGGTCCCGACCGGCAATCTGCTGAGCGACAATGCCAATGTCGCCAAGATCGATCAGGAAAATTATTCGATCGACGGCAAGCTGACGCAGCAGTGGGCGGCGGGCAAGACATCGCTGCGCGTGGGCTTTGCCAAATTCATCGAGGACCGGCGAGAAACCGAATATGAGATCGGTTTCGATGTTGATGAGGGCGATGCCCCTGAATTTGAAGGCGCGCTGACGACCAATGACATCAAGGATCAGGAATTTTCGGTCAAGCTGGAACATGAGATCGCGCTGAACGACAGCATGAAGTTCGTGTTCGGCGGCTTCTATCAAGACAAGAATCGCCGCACCGGCATCTTTGAGGCCGAGTCCAACGACAATGGCGACGCCGGGTTCGACTGGAACCAGTTTCAGCGGAACCCGACCGAACTCGCAGGCATGTTCGAGGGCGCCGAAGCGGACGACGGTGGCGATAATCGCATCAAGGAAAAGCGCCGCGACGCCTTTGCCCTGATTGAGGGCGATAGCGGCACGCTGAAATGGGAAGCGGGCCTGCGCTATGAAAATACCAAGGTCCGGGTTACCGACTATACGGTTGACGATAGCCTGAGGAACCAGAGCAAAAATTATGACATCTTCCTGCCGTCGGCCTCGTTCAAACTGTCGCTGACCCAAAGCGACCGCATCATCGGTTCGGTTGCTCGCACGCTGCGTCGGCCCGATTTTGACCTGATCACGCCAGCGCTGTTCGAAGAAGCGCAGGGCGACAGCGACATGCTCGGTAATCCGCAACTGGGGCCGGAAAAGGCCTGGGGTGTTGATCTGGGCTACGAACATCGCATGGGTTCTGGTGGCATCGTCGGCATCAACTTCTTCTACCGCAAGGTCACGGATCTGATCGAGCAGACGACCCTGCTCGATCCCGATACCGGCGTGCCGTTGGAAGGATCGGAAGGCGAGGGAACCTTCATCTTCCAGCCGCAAAATGTCGGCAATGGCAAGGTGTGGGGCGTGGAGTTCGACCTGTCGAGCGACTTGGCTTTTATCGGCCTGCCCAACACCGGCATTTTTGGCAATCTGTCGTTGCTGGACAGCGAGATCAGCGACTTTGCTGGCAAGCGTCGGTTCAACGACCAGTCCAAATATGTCTATAATTTCGGCTTCATTCAGGATTTCCCGCAGGCAGGCGCGGCATTCGGCGCGACCTATCGCAAGCAGGGCAGCGCCTTTGGCCGGGTGATCGCGGAGGAAGTGACCACCACCTATGGCGCGGACCTCGAAATCTTCGTGGAAAAGCGGATCGGCAAGACCTTCACGATCCGCGCGGTCGGCTCGAACCTGCTGAACGGCGCCAAGCGCGAGACGTTCAACAAGTTCGACAATCTGGCCGATCAGATCGACCGCGATTTCGACGAATATGAGCTGGAAAGCGAAAAGGCCGGCCCCGTATTCCAGATCATGGCGCGTTACGCCTTCTGACCTTCTCCGCTTTTGGAATGCAGGAAAAGGGGCCGCGTCCGCCGCGGCCCCTTTTTTCGCGTCAGGGCGCGACGTTCAGATAGGCCGCGACGGCGTCGACGCTTTCACCCACCGTATCGACCGCTTCTTCCAGTTCCTCGCGCGATACGCCGAAACGGCGGGTCCAATAGTCGACCGCCTCGGCATCATCCAGACTGACCTGGTTTACGTCCGGCGGCCCTGCCTGGTTATGGTCGTTGATCATCGCTGCGCCCGTCTAGTGAGTCTTCCCAAAGTATCAGCAATGCACAAATAGCGATCCGTTTCCGCTTCCCTTTAGGACAGGGCTTGACGGATGTCGTCAGGCCAGGGGCGCGGAAGCCCAGCGCCTCAACTTGGCGTACAGGCCGCCGATCACCGACGCGAAGATCAGGATCGACAGGGGAATGGCCCAGTGGCTTTCGCCGACCAGCGCGAGGGGCGTATCGCTGTCCGTCGCCGCGACGATCCCGGCGAAGGCGACGCCGAACAGGCTTTCGCCCACGATGAAACCCGTGGCCATCAGCACGCCCATCCGCTCGGCAAATTCCGGGTGCGACTGGCGCAGCGCCCAGCGATTATAGAGATGGCCGATCACCGCGCCGACCGGGATCAGCAGGGTGAGCGCCATTGGCAGATAGATGCCCATGCCCACCGCTAGCGGAGGCAGGCGCAGCTTGCCTGCCTTGCCCAGCAATTCATCCACCAGCACCACGACCGCGCCGATCCCCGCGCCGATGCCGATCAATCCCCAGTCGAGATCGCCGCCAAGCACGCCCTTGGCCAGGGCCGAAATGAGCGCGGCCTGTGGGGCGGGCAGGGCATTGGGTCCGGCCCCCGGCGCCCCGGCGAAACCGAAGGCGCTGTTGAGCAGGTCGAGCACCGGCGGAATGACGAGCGCGCCGAACAGCACGCCCAGGATGAGTGCGATCTGCTGCTTCCACGGGGTCGCGCCGACCAGCTGGCCGGTTTTCAGATCCTGCAGATTGTCGTTCGAAATGGTGGCGATGCCGAACACGATCGCGGTGGTGAACAGGGCATAGGCGACCAGCGCCTGCGCGCGATCGGGATCGCCGCCGGAGCCGTAGATCGCCGCCAGCATCAGCGACGCGCCCAGCACGGCCAGGATGCCGACGCCCGAAATCGGGCTGTTGGACGCGCCGATCAGGCCGGCCATATAGCCGCAGACCGATGCGATGACGATGCCCGCGACCAGCACATAGGCCAAAGTCAGCGCGATCACCGGAATGGGATTGGCCGCGATCGGGCCGCCCTGGGCAAAAATCCACAGCAGCACGCCGATGGGCAGCATTGACGCAATGATGGTGCCGCCGACAATGCCGATCGGCAGGTCGCGCTCGGTCAGTTCCAGCAGGCCGGCATTGCCCGCCTTGCGCGTGGCGTTGGCGACCATGGCGGACCGGATGCCGCTGACGATGGGGCCAAGGATTTTGAGCAGGGTCCAGATCGCGGCGACGCCGATCGTCCCTGCGCCGATGAAGCGCGCCTTCATGCGGAAGGTGGTGCCGACCAGATCAGCCAGGTCCGCGCCGGCGGGCAAGGGCGCTGTCAGGTAGGGGACGATGCCGACCCAGCTGATCAGCAGGCCCACGAACATGGCGACGCCGACCGACAGGCCGACCAGATGTCCAACGCCGATCAGCGCCATGGAAAAGCTGGTCGACATGGATGTCGCGCCTGCACCGAATTTGAAGAAGGTTGCGGCTTCCTCAGCCAGCAGCCGGGTCTTGGCGACGATGGAAAAGGCAGCAGCGGCCAGCGCGCTCAGCAGGATCGCGGACAGGCCGCGCTTGTTTTCTTCCTCGCCCAGCCGCGATCCGGCGCCGACCTTCAGCACTTCGGCGGCGGCGACGCCTTCGGGATAGGGGAGGGGCGATCCGGTGACGAGCGCGCGGCGCAGCGGCACGGAATACATGACGCCCAATATGCCGCCCAGGGCGATGGTGCAGGCTGAAAGCCAGTAGGGAAAGCCCTGCCACCAGCCGATGATGACCAGCCCCGGCAGCACGAAGATGATCGCGGACAAGGTGCCAGCGGCCGACGCGATGGTCTGGACGATATTATTTTCCAGGATCGTGCCGGTTGCGAACAGGCGCAGCACCGCCATCGAGATGACAGCGGCGGGGATCGATGTGGCGAAGGTCAGCCCGATCTTGAGCCCGAGATAGACGTTGGCGGCAGTGAAGATGAGCGTGATGAGCGCGCCGAGGATCACCCCGCGCAGCGTCAGTTCGGCCATCGCGCTGGCCTGTGCCTTCTCCATTGTCACCCTTTATCCCCTTGGCTTGGCGCTTGTCGCCCGGACTTGTAATAATGTTGCTTGGCTATGGATCAATCGGAAAGTGCAATCGGGTGGCTCAGGAGGCCTTTCTTGTCGCATTTGGCGTCTGGGTGGCGTGATCGAGCCAATTGTCGACCAGTCGCGTCCAGCGCTGGTAGCCGCGCGGGTTCATATGCAGTCCGTCCGGGCGAAAGAGCGAGGCGTCGGGCAGACCGTCACGCGCCAATAACAGGCTGCCGACGTCTAGGAAGGTGAAGCGCTCCTTCGCGGCGCGATGGGCGATCGCCTGATTCACCGCCGCCATTTTGGACCATAAGGTCCAGCGGATCGGGCTGGGTTTCAGGGAAAGGAAGGCGATCGCCGCGCGCGGATAGTCGCTGCGCAGCCGCTTGAGCAGGGTCAATATGTCGGTGGTGACCCGGTCGGGGCTGGCGCCCGCAGCCAGGTCATTCTCGCCGACATAGACGACGATCGTGCGCGGTTCGATCGGCGGGAGAAGGCGACGATAATAGCGCAACACATCGGGCGTGCTGGCCCCGCCGAAGCCGCGATTGACCGTCGGAATGTCGGTAAAGCTTGCCGCTATGTCCCACAGTCGGATGCTGGAACTGCCCAGGAACAGGGTGGCGCCATCCACCGGCGGGCTTTTGGCATTGGCCTTGGCAAAGGCCTCGATCTCCCGCGCGAAAGGAAAGGCGGGGTCGGGATTGGGCGGCCGATCCTGCGCCTGCGCGCCAGCCGCGCCGGGCACGGCGAGCGCCAGCAGCAGCGCGGCAGTCGCCCTAGTGGCGATGGAGGTGGCGCAGGCGATATTTGCCGTCCGCATAGGCACCGAACATACCTGTAATGGCAGGGTGATCGACCGGCTCGTCACTGTCGTCGGCGATCAGATTCTGCTGACTGACATAGGCCACATAGCTGGATTCGCCATTTTCGGCGAGCAGATGGTAGAATGGCTGCTGCTTGTCTGGCCGCGCATGTTCGGGGATGGCGTCATACCATTCCTCGCTATTGGCGAACACCGGGTCGATGTCGAACACGACGCCGCGAAAGCCAAACATGCGATGCTTGACGACGTCGCCAATGCTGAAGCGGGCATGGACAATCGGCGGCGCGCTGACGCCCGTGCCGAAAATCTGAATCGTGTTTCTCATATGTCCAATTTAGGAGCCTTCGCCCGCCACACAAGAAAAATACCGACAAGCCTGCTTGGCAAGGCGGGATTCATTCGCTAATGGCCGCGCTCGACCCGGTTGGGACGGGCTTTTCCTGTGCGAAAAGCCGCATGTCCCGGCCTTCTGCGGAGAGGTGGCAGAGTGGTCGAATGCACCGCACTCGAAATGCGGCGTGCCGGTGACGGTACCCAGGGTTCGAATCCCTGCCTCTCCGCCAGTTTTCTGTCGATCCATTGCTGTCGTGGTGCTTTTGCGCGATAAGGGCGGTGTTTCCCATGTCGTCGCTTCCTATTCTCTACAGCTTCCGCCGCTGCCCTTATGCGATGCGCGCCCGGCTGGCTTTGCTGGTCAGCGGGCAGGCGGTTGCGCTGCGCGAAGTGGTGTTGCGCGACAAGCCGGATGCGTTGCGGCAGGCATCGGCCAAGGCGACCGTGCCGGTGCTGGTGCTGCCCGATGGGCAGGTGATCGACCAGAGTATCGACATCATGCGCTGGGCGCTGGGGCGGGCCGATCCGGAAGGATGGCTGATGCGGGACGATGCTGGCCTGATCGCTGCCAATGACGGCCCGTTCAAGATGCATCTGGACCGGACCAAATATCCCGATCGCCATGGCAGCGATCCGGCGGTCCACCGCGGCGCGGCGGTGGACTGGCTGCATGTGCTCGACCGTCGATTGCGCACCAGCGCGCAGCTATGCGGCGCAGTGCGCGGATTGGCCGACATGACGATCTTCCCCTTCGTCCGCCAGTTCGCGGCGATCGACCCGGCCTGGTTCGAGGCGCAGCCGCTGCCCCATCTGCGTCGCTGGCTCGACATTCATTTGCATAGCCCCCTGTTCGCCGCCGCAATGCTGCGCGTCGCGCCCTGGCGCGAGGGTGACGCGCCGGTGATTTTTCCGCCTGCAGCGGCCAAGGAAAATATTGCCTGAATCGATCGCGAAAAAATGGCGGACAGTTCGGAAATATCACCAACCAATAGTGAAAAATTCACGCCATGTTCAGAACCAGAGTCAGAAAGTCACGGTTTTCCGCGATTTTTTCAAACTGGCACGCCTCCTGCAATGTTGTCGGCATGATCCAATACGGATCGCCAACCATGATTCAGGGAGACATTCATCATGAAGACCATCGCTTTCGCCGCCGCCGTTGTTGCCGCCACGCTCGCCGTTTCGGCCGCCAGCACCCCCGCTTTTGCCGAGGCACGGGGCAGCTTTGGAAACGCCAAGGTGACCTATGACGCCAAGACCGACCGCTATTGCTTCCGCGAAACCGTGACCGGTTCGCTGATCCCCGTCACCCAGTGCCAGTCGAAGGGCGAATGGGCCCGCAACGGCCTGACCATCAGCCGCAAGTCGAGCGTTCAGCTGGCCCAGCGCTGACACTGTTGCAGGCACCCGCGTCAGGGTGCCCCCCAATCTTCAGGGTGGCCGGTCCTGCCAGACCGGCCTGACCCGATTCCGGCTGCCGTGCCGGACCCGGCGCGCCACGCCGCCGCCCACCCCAAAGCATTTCTGTCTCGCTACCCAGCATTGCTTGCGCGATTTTTGTCTATAGGATCGATAGATAAGCTGCGTGAGTCGGCAGGGGGATGCATGATCGAACGATATGGGCAGGACGGGCGCTTTGCCCGATTGCGGGCGCGGTTGGCGCGGGCGCTCTTGCGCGAACCCACGGTGATTTTGCTGGAGCGGGATGCCGACACCTTCATGCGGGCGCATGATCCGGGCAATCGGCCCGGCCAGCACTGCAAAGCGATCCGCTGACCCCTTCGCAACTGCAATATCCACCCTATATGGAGGCGGTCTTTCACCTGCACGCAAGGAACCTCCATGGCCACCAGTCCCCGTACCGTGACCCGCGCGGTCGATCCGTTATTTGTGGAACGCTGGTCGCCCCGCGCCTTTGACAGGTCGCCCATCCCGCAGGGGGATCTCGATACGTTGTTCGATGCGGCCCGCTGGGCGCCGTCGGCGTTCAATTACCAGCCATGGCGTTTTCTCTATGCCCATCGCGACAGCGCCGACTGGAGCCGGTTCTTTGGCCTCCTGTTGCCCTTCAACCAAAGCTGGGTGCAGCATGCCGGCGCGCTGGTCTATATCCTGTCCGACACGCTGACTGCCGCGCCGGGATCGGACGATTTCAAGCCGTCGCACAGCCACAGTTTCGATGCGGGCGCGGCCTGGGCCTTGCTGGCGCTGCAGGCGACGCGGCTGGGCTATCACACCCATGCGATGAGCGGCGTGGATTTCGATGCCGCCCGCGCCGAACTGGCGGTGCCGGACCGTTTCCGTATCGAGGCCGCGGTGGCGATCGGGCGGATGGGCGACAAGTCCGCCCTGCCCGAAGCCTTGCAAGCGCGCGAGGTGCCGAGCGACCGCAAGGATATCGCGACGTTCGCCCGACCGGGAAATTTCGTGGATTAAGGCGTCAGCCCGACCGGGCAACCGGCAGCGTCAAATCCTGCGCAACCCGCGCGCCGAGCATCCGGCCAGACAGCCAGGCCAGTTCGACGCGCGGGCCCAGTAGCCAGTCGCCGCACGCGCCCAGCCGGATATGATCGTTCCACAGCGCGCCATTGTCGGTACCGCGCGTCATGGCGAAGCGCCAGCGGTGCGCGGTAAGGTACGCCACGGGCGGCAACGCGGCCCCGCCGGTCATCTGCCCCAGCGCATCGAGCAACAGGGGGGCGATGGTGTCGGGGCTTTCTTCCAGATGGGTGGCCGACCAGGCGCCATTGGCCTGCACGACCCAGGCTTCCGGCCCGTCGCGTCCCGGCTTGGCGCTGTTGCGCGCCGCCCATGACAGGATGCCGCCGCCGGTCAGATGATCGACCGGCAGGTCGACGGGTCCGGTAAAGGCGATCATCGCGGTCCAGCAGGGTTGCGATCGCGCCGTCATCGCCACCCGCGCCATGGCCAGATCGTGCAGGCCCAATATGGTGGCGGCCTGTTCGGAAGGCAGCGCGACGATGGCCGCGTCAAACGGCCCCTCCATGCCCGCATCCAGCCGCACCCACCAACCGGCCGCGTCGCGTTGCAGGCCATGGACATGATGCAGGAAATCCACCCGATGGGCGCCCGCCATATGGCGGATAGGCGCGTTCATCGCCGGGTTGCCGATCCAGGCGTCGGCCCCGGCTTCAGGCCAGGGAACAGCGACCCCGGCTGCGGCCCAGCCATCGACCTGAAGGCGGAACAGCGGGTCGCGCACGGTAAAATATTGGGCGCCATGATCGAAACTGGCGGTGCCGATCGCGGTTTCCACCCGGCGGGTCGACATGCGGCCGCCCGGCCCGCGCCCCTTGTCGAACAGGCGCACGGCGATGCCATCCTCCGCCAGCCGGTCGGCGCAGGCCAGCCCGGCCATGCCTGCGCCTATGATTGCCAGCGTCACCCTGTGATGTCCTGTTTCAATAGCCCACCGTCAATAGCCCATCAGCGCAAGCAGTTCGCGGCGGCTGGCGCGATCGTCGAGGAAGCAGCCGAGCAGGCGGCTGGTGACCATCGCGACGCCGGGCGTACGCACGCCCCGGCCCGTCATGCAGCCATGCTGCGCCTCTATCACCACCGCGACGCCATGGGGCTGGAGATGGTCCTGAATGCTTTGCGCCACTTCGGCGGTCAGCCGTTCCTGCACCTGCAACCGCCGGGCAAAGCCGTGCAGCACGCGGGCAAGCTTCGATATGCCCACCACCCGGTTGCGGGGCAGATAGGCGATCGAAGCCTTGCCGGTGATCGGCGCCATATGATGCTCGCAATGCGACTGGAACGGAATGTCCTTCAGCAGGACGATCTCGTCATAGCCGCCGACTTCCTCGAACGTGCGTGACAAATGGCGGCCGGGATCTTCCTCATAGCCGGTGCAATAATCGCGCCATGCCCGCCCGACCCGTGCCGGCGTATCGCGCAACCCTTCGCGGTCCGGATCGTCCCCGGCCCAGCGAATCAGCGTTCGCACCGCGTCCTGCACGGCTTCAGGCACGATCGGGCGGCCATCATCGTCGAAAGCATAGCCGCCAAGGCCAGTGGGGATAAAATTCATGGCCTTTCCCTTTCGTTCATCAGGGGCCTGGTGCAGCCTGCTTGCGGCAGGCGGGGCATTTGGGGCAACATGCCCAAAGGGGCACCGCATCCGCCGATCGCCCGCCAGTCTGTGAGTGCCCATGTCTCTGTCTGAAATGATCGCCAACAGCGCGATCGCCGCCGTGATCAGCAACCCCCGCCTGCCCGACAATCCGATTGTCGAATGCAATGAAGCCTTCATTGCGCTGACCGGCTATACGCGGGATGAAATTGTCGGGCGCAATTGCCGCTTCCTGTCCGGGCCGGATACCGAACCCTGGCTCAGCGAGACGATCCGCGCTGGCGTGCGTGAACGGCGGCCGGTGCTGGTGGAGATATTGAATTACCGCAAGGACGGCACGCCGTTCCGCAACGCCGTGATGGTCGCGCCCATCTTTGGCGTCGATGGCGAACTGGACTATTTTCTGGGCTCGCAAATGGCGGTGGAAAGCCCGGACGCGGCGGGCGCGGAACGATCGTCGGGCGCGCGTGAGCGGATCGCTGCATTGACGTCGCGCCAGCGTGACGTGCTGATCGCGATGGCGGCGGGCAAGCTCAACAAGCAGATCGCCTGGGATCTGGGCCTGACCGAACGCACGGTGAAGATGCACCGCGCCGCGATGCTCAAGGCGCTGGGCGTCAGGACCGGGGCGGAAGGGATCAGGCTGGCGATAGAGGCTGGCTATTAGGGCGCCCGACTGATGTGGGTGCTGCTCGGCATCGCGGTGATCGTTGCGGGTTTCGTGCTGCGCTTCAACCCGCTGCTCGTCATCCTGGCGTCGGCGGTCGTGACGGGGATCGCGGCCGGGCTTGATCCGCTCGCCATCCTCGCCGCCTTTGGCAAGGCGTTCAACGAAGCGCGCTATGTCAGCATCATCTGGATCGTGCTGCCGGTGGTCGGGCTGCTGGAGGCGCATGGGTTGCAGGAACGCGCGCGCGGGTTGATCGGGCGGATGCGCGGGGCGACGGTCGGGCGTTTCCTGACCTTCTATCTGCTGGCGCGGCAGGGATTGGCGGCGGTGGGGCTGACGTCGGTGGCGGGCCATGCGCAGACCGTGCGCCCGCTGGTCGCGCCGATCGCGGAGGCCGCCGCAGAACGCCAGTCGGGCGATCTGGACGATGCGGAGCGGGAGCAGGTCAAGGCGATGGCGGCGGCGACCGACAATGTCGGGCTGTTCTTTGGCGAGGATATATTTCTGGCGATCGGGTCGATCCTGCTGATCAAGGGGCTGCTGGAACAATATGGCATCAACCTTGAGCCGCTTCAGCTGTCGGTCTGGGCCATCCCGACCGCGATTGCCGCCTTGCTGATCCACGGGTTCAGGCTGTGGCGGCTCGACCGTCGCCTGAACCGGGCGGAACGGTCATGATCACGCTGCACTGGGTCTATGCGCTGGCAGGCGCGATCTTCGCCGCCTTTGCGCTGCTGGGCGTCAACGACACCAGCAATCCGCGCGCCCGCCGGACGGCCGCTTTCTGGGCGCTGCTGGCGCTGTCGATGTGGGCCGGGGATTCGCTGGGCGATCTGGGCAATGGCGTGCTGGTGCTGGGGCTGGTGGCGCTGGCGGCGTCCGGGCTGGGCAGGGGCAGCGGCATGGTGCCGGACAGGGTGCGGCAGGAACGGGCAGGGCGCTTTGGCAATGGGCTGTTCGCCATTGCGCTGGTCATACCGGCCACCGCTTTGGTCGGCACCTTGCTCTTCAAGGGCGTGCCAACCTGGGTCGATGGCAAGCAGGCGACGCTTATTGCGCTGGCGCTGGGCGTGGTGATCGCCCTGATGGCTGGCTGCCTGTGGCTGCGCGCCGGGCCGATCGTCCCGATGCAGCAGGGGCGGCGACTGATGGATCAGGTCGGCTGGGCCGCGATCCTGCCGCAGATGCTCGCCAGCCTGGGCGCGGTATTTGCGCTGGCCGGGGTCGGTGACGCAGTCGGCGGGCTTGTGAGCCAGGCGATTCCGCAGGGCAGTTTGCTTGGCGCGGTGATCGCCTATGGCCTTGGCATGGCGCTCTTCACCATCGTCATGGGCAACGCCTTTGCCGCTTTCCCGGTGATGACCGCCGCCATCGGCATCCCCCTGCTGATCCGCACCTATCATGGCGATCCTGCGATCGTCTGCGCCATCGGGATGCTGGCGGGTTTCTGCGGAACGCTGCTGACGCCGATGGCGGCCAATTTCAACCTCGTCCCTGCCGCCCTGCTGGAACTTAAAGACAAGCATGGCGTCATCAGGCAACAGGTCGGCACGGCTTTGCCGCTGCTGGCCGTCAACATCGCGCTCATTTATTGTCTGGCTTTCCCATGACGCACCTGACCCCCGATATGGCCAATGGCTTTGCCACGCTGACCCTGTCCCATCTGGGACGGCGCTACCCTTACAAGATGGATCTGGTGCTGGCCGGGCCGCAGGATGCACGCGAACCGGCCGACCATCATCCGATCTTCCACGGCAGTTTCGACTGGCATAGCTGCGTCCATGGCTGGTGGCAGGTGATGCGGCTGCTCCGCCTCTACCCGGACATGCCGCAGGCCAGCGCGATCCGGGCGCAGGCGGACGCAATGCTGATCCCTCAAAAGGTTGCGGGCGAACTCGCCTTCCTCGCGCGGCCCACGGCTACGGGTTTTGAACGGCCCTATGGCTGGGCCTGGGCGCTGGCCCTGCATGGCGAACTGGCGCGGCATGAAGGGCCCTGGGCGGCGGCGCTGGAACCATTGGCGCTGGCCTTCGCCGCGCGCTTCCACGACTTCCTGCCCAAACTTACCTATCCGCTGCGCGTCGGCACCCATTTCAACATCGCCTTTGCCCTGACGCTGGCGCTGGAATGGGGTGAAGGGCGCGATCCCGCGCTGGTGATGCTGATCCGCGATCGGGCGCTGCACTGGTTCGGCGATGATCGCGCCTGCCAGGCATGGGAGCCGGGCGGCGACGAATTTCTCTCGCCCGCTCTGTGTGAGGCGCTGTTGATGAGCCGCCTGCTGGCGCGGGCCGATTTTGCCGACTGGTTCCACGCCTTCCTGCCGCATCTGGCGCAGGGTGAACCGGCGACCTTATTCACCCCCGCGACCGTGTCGGACCGCAGCGATGGCAAGATCGCCCATCTCGATGGCCTGAACCTCAGCCGCGGCTGGTGCTGGCGCGCGATTGCCGCTGCGCTGGGACCGGGCGATCCGGTCGCGGCATCGGCGCTGGATGCAGCGGAACGGCATATCGCCGCCAGCCTGCCCCATGTCGCTGACGACTATATGGGAGAACATTGGCTGGCGACGTTCGCGCTGCTGGCGCTGGAACGGCCCTCCCCGGCACGGGGAGGGTGAATTTGGATCAATCCCGCAACAGGTCGTTGATCCCGGTCTTGGACCGGGTCTGCGCGTCCACCCGCTTGACGATCACGGCGCAATAGAGGCTGGGTCCGGGCGTGCCGTCGGGCAGCGGCTTGCCGGGCAGCGATCCTGGCACAATCACCGAATAGGGCGGCACTTCGCCCATGAACACTTCGCCGGTCGCGCGGTCGATGATCTTGGTCGACTGGCCGATGAACACGCCCATCGACAGGACCGATCCCTTGCCGATACGTACGCCTTCGACCACTTCGGACCGCGCGCCGATGAAGCAGTCATCCTCGATGATGACCGGGTCGGCCTGCAACGGTTCCAGCACGCCGCCAATGCCGACGCCGCCGGACAGATGGACATTCTTGCCGATCTGCGCGCAGCTGCCCACCGTTACCCAGGCGTCGACCATCGTGCCTTCATCCACGAACGCGCCGATATTGACGAAGCTGGGCATCAGGATCGCGTTCTTGGCGATGTGCGCGCCCGCGCGGGCAAGTGCGCCCGGCACCGCGCGGAAACCGGCGGCGCGAAATTCCGCCTCGCCCCAGCCTGCGAATTTGCTCGGCACCTTGTCCCACCAATAACCGCCACCGGGACCGTTTTCGATCAGCACATTGTCATTCAGGCGAAAGGAAAGCAGCACGGCTTTCTTGAGCCACTGGTTGACCTGCCAGCCATTGGCGGTCGGCTCGGCGACGCGCGCCTTGCCGCTGTCCAGCAGGGCCAGCGCCGCGTTCACAGCATCGCGCACCGCCCCTGTGGTGGTCAGGCTCACATTGGCCCGGTCCTCCCAGGCGGCGTCGATTATGCTTTGCAGGTCGGTCATGCGCTTTCCCCAAAAATGCCGGCCAGAAACGGCCTCAGATGATCAGTCTCGAAATCGATAAAATCGGGATGATGGTCATGATTGCCCGCTTCGGAGCCATTATTGACCCAGATGGTCGCCATGCCGATCGCCTTGGCGGGCCGCAAATTGCGCGCCATATCCTCGAAAAAGGCGGCGCGGGTCGGGTCGACATCATGGACGCGGCACAATTCGGCATAGCCCGACGGATCGGGCTTGGGCACATATTGGCAGGCATGAATGTCGTGGATCTGCTCGAACAGGCCGGACAGGCCCAGCTTGTCGAGCACGCGGCCGGCATAGTCCGCATCGCCGTTGGTGAAGATCAGGCGTCGGCCCGGCAGCGCGGCGATATGGGCATTCAGCTCGGCATCGACCTCCAGCCGGTCCATCGATATGTCATGGACATAGTCGAGAAAGTCGCGCGGCTCGATGCCATGATGGTGCATCAGCCCCGACAGGGTCGTGCCATGCTCCATGAAATAGCGCTTCTGCGTCTGCCGCGCGATGACCGGGTCGCAGCCCAGCAACCCCTGGATGAACTCGCCCATCTTCACGTCGATCAGCGCAAACAGGTCCGCCTTCGCCGGATAGAGCGTGTTGTCCAGATCGAAGATCCAGGTGTCGACATGGGCCAGATCGGCAAGCATGGCCGCGCCCTAGTCCCGTGCGCCGGGAAGGGCAAGCCACTAACCCTTCTCCCCGTGCCGGAGAAGGATACATAGCCTTGGCCCGAAGGGCCTAGGCGAAGTTGGAAGAGGGGGATGGGCATGGCGTGCGACGCACCCCCTCTCCGGCTGCGGCTAGGCGGCAAAGCCGCCAAGTCTCGCTGCCCTCTCCCCCATGGGGAGAGGAGTGTTCAACATCCCAGCGGTTCGCTGTCCTCATAAAAGGCCTGCACCGCCTGCCATGCTTCGTCGGCGCTTTCGACCCAGGTGATGAGGTTAAGGTCGGCCGGCGCAATCACGCCTTCATCGGCCAGCGCCTCGAAATCGACCACCCGGTTCCAGAATTCCTTGCCGAACAGCAGGATGGGAATGGGCTTCATCTTGCCGGTCTGAATGAGGGTCAGCAGTTCGAACATCTCGTCGAACGTGCCAAAGCCGCCGGGGAACACCGCCAGCGCCCGCGCCCGCAACAGGAAATGCATCTTGCGCAGCGCGAAATAGTGGAACTGGAAACTCAGTTCCGGCGTGACGAAGCGATTGGGCGCCTGTTCGTGGGGCAGGACGATGTTCATGCCGATCGTGGTCTGGCCGACATCGGCCGCGCCGCGATTGGCCGCTTCCATGATGGAAGGGCCGCCGCCTGAACAGACGACGAAGTGGCGGCATCCCGCCGCGTTCACCGGATATTGCGCTGCGATGCTCGCCAGCTTGCGGGCTTCGTCATAATAATGCGCCTTCTTGCCCAGATTTTCGGCAATGCGCTTCTGTTCCGGCGTGGTCGCAGCGTCGATCCGGGCCTGCACCTGGTCGGGTTCGGGAATGCGGGCGGAACCATAGAAAACGAAGGTCGATTCGATTCGCGCTTCGTCCATCAACAATTGCGGCTTCAGCAATTCCAGCTGGAACCGGACCGGGCGCAGATCCTCGCGCAGCAGAAATTCGGTGTCCTGAAAGGCCAGCCTGTAGGCGCTGCTGCTGGTCTGGGGCGTATCGATCGCCTTGCGGGCGTCGGCCGCCTCCTGACTGGCGGGGCGGAATTTGCGTTCTTCAATGTCTTTTTTTGTCATCCCCACGACTTAAGGGGCGCAGATGACATTGCCAAGGCGGATTACCTGCAAAACCCGCCCTTGCCGCCCATGTCGAAATGAAAATGGTTGCGATGGGCCGCGTTATAATCGGGGCTGAGGACGGTGTTGAACCGCTTGCAGGCGCTGGCGTGGATGACCTTAAGGAACTGGCGCGTCTCCCGATCGCCGTTCCATCCCTGTTCGACACTGATCTTGCGCCCGTCGGCCATCACGAAGGCGGCGACGTCGATCGCGTTGCTATGGGCATGTTCGGACAATTTACCAAGCCCTGCGATGGGCCGACAATTATAGGTGCCGAACGTCTCGATCCGCACGATCTCCGTCCCCAATATGGCGCGCGCGGCGGGCTGCACACCATAGCGCGCCCAGGCGGCGAAATTGGCGGCCAGTTGGCATGTCATCGCGCCCAGATTGGTCGCGGGCACGCCAAAGTCGATCAGCTTGACGCTGCTCAGCGCGCTGCACCCGCCGCCGAACGTCCGGTCGGGCAGGGGGGTATAGGCGATCGCCTGCGCATTGAGTTTGGCCAGACACTGGCGAAACGCCATCGGCTGTGGCGCTGCCGGACGCGCGGGCTTGGAGACACGCGCCACACGGCCGCGCGGCACCAGATCGCCGCCGCACGCGCTCAGCATCATCGCCATCGTCACGGCCAGCGCCGCGCCGCGAAACATCGTCATCGTCATCGCCCGCTCTATCAGGAGCCAGTCATGGTAGCAGGACAAGTCTTGCTGATGGTTAACGGCGGGCACGGCTCGTCCCGTTTTTAGCACTGGGTCATTTTCGCAACCGGCTTGACAGGTCCGCCGAAATCTCTAGGGCGGCCGACGGGCCACGCGGTCCCAACGCCGCGCTGCTCTCTGTAAGGAGAAGCTACATGACTGAAGTTACCGAAGCTGGCGCCCGTATTGCGCCTGCCGCCAAGCCGACGACTCTGCCGGCTCGCCCCTTTTTCTCTTCCGGTCCCTGTGCCAAGCCTCCGGGCTGGAGCGCCGCTGCGCTCGCCACCGACTCGCTGGGCCGCTCGCACCGTAGCAAGATCGGCAAGAACCGCCTCGCTTACTGCATCGACCTGATGCGCGAATTGCTGAACCTGCCCGACACCCACCGCATCGGCATCGTCCCCGGTTCCGACACCGGCGCCTTTGAAATGGCGATGTGGACGATGCTGGGCGCGCGCCCGGTCACGACCATCGCGTGGGAAAGCTTTGGCGAAGGCTGGGTGACCGATGCCGCCAAGCAGTTGAAGCTCGACCCCACCGTCATTCGCGCCGACTATGGCCAGCTGCCTGATCTGTCGGCGGTCGATTTCAGCACGGACGTGCTGTTCACCTGGAACGGCACCACGTCGGGCGTGCGCGTCCCCAATGCCGATTTCATCCCGGCGGATCGCGAAGGGCTGACCTTCGCCGACGCGACCAGCGCGGTGTTCGCCTATGACATCGACTGGGCGAAGATCGACGTCGCCACCTTCTCCTGGCAGAAGGTGCTGGGCGGCGAGGGCGGCCATGGCGTGCTGATCCTTGGTCCCCGCGCCGTTGAGCGCCTCGAAACCTACACCCCCGCCTGGCCGCTGCCCAAGGTGTTCCGGCTGGTGTCGAAGGGCAAGCTGGCCGAAGGCGTGTTCAAGGGCGAAACCATCAACACCCCGTCCATGCTGGCGGTCGAGGATGCGATCTTCGCGCTGGAATGGGGCAAGTCGATCGGCGGCGCCGCTGGCCTGATCGCCCGCAGCGACGCCAATGCCGCGGCTCTGGACAAAATCGTGGCGGAGCGCGACTGGCTCGGTCATCTCGCGGTCGATGAAGCCTCGCGCTCGAAAACCAGCGTCTGCCTGACCGTCGCGGGTGCCGACGAAGCCTTTATCAAGGCCTTCGCCGCGTTGCTCGAAAAGGAAGGCGCAGCGTTCGACGTCGCGGGCTATCGCGATGCCCCCGCCGGGCTCCGCATCTGGTGTGGCGCGACCGTCGATACTGCCGACATCGAAGCGCTCGGTCCCTGGCTCGACTGGGCCTATGCGACCGTAAAGGCTGCTTAATCTAAAACAAAGCCGTCATTCCCGCGAAGGCGGGAACCCATCTCCCACCCTATCGATAGGTGCAACGGTCGGAGATGGATCCCCGCCTTCGCGGGGATGACGGGACTATTTTCCAAAGGAAATACAGATGCCCAAGGTACTTATCAGCGACCAGATGGACCCCCGCGCCGCCGCCATTTTCCGTGAGCGCGGCGTCGAGGTCGACGTCATCACCGGCAAGACCCCCGAAGAGTTGAAGGCCATGATCGGCCAGTATGACGGCCTTGCCATCCGGTCCTCGACCAAGGTGACCAAGGACATTCTCGACGCCGCCACCAACCTCAAGGTCATTGGCCGCGCTGGCATCGGCGTCGACAATGTCGACATCCCCTACGCCTCGGCCAAGGGCGTGATCGTCATGAACACGCCGTTCGGCAACTCGATCACCACCGCTGAACATGCCATCGCGCTGATCTTCGCGCTGGCGCGCCAGATTCCCGAAGCCAATACGCAGACCCAGCAGGGCCTGTGGCCGAAAAACGGCTTCATGGGCGTGGAAGTCACCGGCAAGACGCTGGGCCTGATCGGCGCGGGCAATATCGGCTCGATCGTCGCCAGCCGCGCGCTGGGCCTGAAAATGAAGGTCGTCGCCTTTGACCCGTTCCTGACGCCGGAACGCGCCATCGAAATGGGCGTGGAAAAGGCCGATCTCGACACGCTGCTGGCGAAGGCCGACTTCATCACGCTGCACACGCCGCTGACCGACCAGACCCGCAACATATTGAGCCGCGAAAATCTGGCCAAGACCAAGCAGGGCGTGCGTATCGTCAACTGCGCACGCGGCGGGCTGATCGACGAGGCCGCGCTCAAGGACGCGCTCGATTCGGGCCATGTCGCGGGCGCGGCGCTGGACGTGTTCCAGACCGAACCGGCCAAGGAATCGCCCCTGTTCGGTACGCCCAACTTCATCTGCACCCCGCATCTGGGTGCATCGACCGATGAAGCGCAGGTCAATGTGGCGTTGCAGGTCGCCGAACAGCTGTCCGACTATCTGCTCGACGGCGGCATCACCAATGCGCTCAACGTCCCCAGCCTGTCGGCGGAGGAAGCGCCCAAGCTCAAGCCCTATATGGCGATCGCCGAGAAGCTGGGCAGCCTGGTCGGCCAGCTCGAAGGCGACCAGATCACCGGCGTTGCGGTAGAGGTGGAAGGTCATGCCGCCGAACTGAACCAGAAGCCCATCACCGCCGCCGTGCTGGCGGGCCTGATGCGCGTCTATTCGGACACGGTGAACATGGTCAACGCGCCCTTCCTGGCCAAGGAACGCGGCCTTGACGTGCGCGAAGTGCGCCATGACCGCGAAGGCGATTATCAGACGCTGGTGCGCGTCACCGTCACCACCGAAAGCGGCGAGCGTTCGGTCGCGGGCACCTTGTTCGGCCATGCCAGCCCCCGCCTGGTCGAACTGTTCGGCATCAAGGTGGAGGCCGATCTCGACGGCACCATGCTCTACATCGTCAACCAGGACGCGCCCGGTTTCATCGGCCGCCTGGGGTCGACGCTGGGCGCAGCCGACGTCAATATCGGCACCTTCCACCTGGGCCGCCGCAACCAGGGCGGCGAAGCGGTGCTGCTGCTGTCGGTCGACGGCACCGTCACCGAACCGCTGCGCTGGGAAATCTGCAACCTGACCGGCGTGAAGCAGGTGAAGGTGCTGCGCTTCGCCTAAGCTGCCCCCTTACCCGTTCGTCCTGAGCCTGTCGAAGGACTGTTCTTCTTAAAAGGACAGGGCTTCGACAGGCTCAGCCCGACGGTGGATGGGGATGGCCTAGCGCCAATTTTCCGCTAAAGGCGCAAGCCATGACCATGATCCCGCCCAGCCTCCTTCCAGAGGGTCTGTCCGACCGCCTGCCGCCGCAGGCCGAAGCCTCCGCCCGGCTTGCCCGCCGCGTTCTGGATACGGTTGCCACTCATGGCTATGAACGGGTCATGCCGCCGCTCGCGGAGTTTGAGGATACGCTGACCCAGCGCCTCAAATCCATGCGCGCGCAGGATTTGGTTCGCGCCGTCGATCCCGTGTCGCAGCGCAGCCTGGCGCTGCGCCCGGACATGACGGCGCAGGTCGGCCGCATCGCCGCGACTCGCCTGGCCACTGCGCCGCGCCCGCTGCGCCTTTCCTATGCCGGGCCGGTGATCCGCCTCAAAGCCAATCAGCTGCGCCCGGAGCGGGAGAAGTTGCAGGTCGGGGCCGAACTGATCGGGTCGGACAGCGTCACAGCCGTCGTCGAGATCGTCAATGTCGCGATCGAAGCGTTGCAGGCGGCGGGGGTCAGCGGCCTTACCATCGATTTCACCCTGCCCGACCTGATCGACATGCTGGCCGCCGGTCCGTTGCCGCTGGCGGCGGGTGAACTGGAAGCGGTCCGCACCGAACTGGACGCCAAGGATGCAGGAGCTCTCGTTGCGCTGGGGCCGCAGGCCGCGGCCTATCTGCCGTTGATCGAGGCGACGGGTCCGTTCCACGCCGCGATGGAGCGGCTCGAAGCCTTCAATGCGAGCCTTGGCGGCGCGATCGACAGCCGCATCGCGGGCCTGCGCGCCATCGCCAGGCCGATCGGCTGGGACATCACGCTGACGCTCGATCCGACCGAGCGGCACGGTTTTGAATATCAGAACTGGTTTGGCTTCTCGATCTTTGCCGAAGGCTTTATCGGCGAGATCGGCCGGGGCGGCAGTTATGCCATCCTGCGCGCCGATGGAGAGGAGGAGCCAGCCATCGGCTTCTCCCTTTATCCCGATCCGCTGATCGACGCTGGTTTTGGCGACAAGGCGCCCAAACGCCTGTTCCTGCCGCTGGGCGCAGACGCGGCCCGCGCCGCCGAATTGCGGGCCGAGGGCTGGCACACCGTCGCCGCGCTGGTCGGCGATGAGGATGGCGCGACATTGCGTTGCTCGCATTGGCTCGATGGCGCGGAACTGCGCGCCTTCTAACGGAAGACTCGCGCCAGCCAGTCGTCGACCACCGCCGTGCCCGGATAGGCCGGATCGCCCATCTGCCGGTTGATCTGCATATGGCCGCGCAGCCCGCGCCCCTCCAGCGCCCTTATCTCCACGGGCGTACCCGCGCGCTTCAAGGCAGCGGCCAGCGCCTGCGACTGCGCCGTGCCATCGTCCCGGTCGACATGCAGGATCAGGAAGGCAGGGGCGTTGGGCCGGCCGGCATGGCGAGTCGGCGACAGGGCCTGCTGCCGCGCGGGATCGGTGCCGAACGCCTGTTCATAAGTGCCCTTCATGAACCGGCCCGATTGCGCCATTTGCGCCGCCACGTCATAGGCCGCCCCATCCAGCGGGATGATGCCGCGCACGGCGTCGGGTGACAGCCCTGCTTTGGCGAAATAGCGCATGTCCGTCCCCACCAACGCGACCAGATGCGCGCCCGCACTATGCCCCATCAGCACGATCCGGCCCGGATCGACCCCCAATGTCGCCGCGCGGCGGCGCAGGAAGGCAACGGCATCGGCCACGTCCTGCGCCTGCTGCTCGACCGTGGCGCCAGGCACCAGGCGATAGTCGATGGACGCGAAAGCATATCCAAGCTGTTGATAATGAACGGATTTATAGCGTCCTGTGGCATTGTCGTTGCTACCGCGCTTCCATCCCCCGCCATGGACGAAGATCACCAATGGCCGCACTATGTTCGGCTTGCTGTCGGTTTTGCCCGGCCAGAAATCCAGCGTCTGCGCCGGATCGCTGCCATAGGCCATCACTTGTTCGCCGGGCGGCGCGCGCAGCGGCGCTCCATGCGCGGGGGACAGAAGCGACAGGCACAGGGCAAGGATCAAGGCTATCCGCACGGCGTATCTCCACGAACGACGGATAATCAGGATCGCGCGCCTGCTTCACCACGTAAAGCCGTTGCGCTGTATCAAAGTGTAATCGTCCCTCCGCCTTGACGCGCCAGCCCCGCGCCGCTAACCCGCGCCCGCACCGGGTGCCCCATATTCTGTCGGGCGCCCAATCGATCCTACCGGCATGTCGAGTCCCGTCGAAGGGCATGGCCGGTCCGCGCGGCGGGCGGAGATCTGTATCCATGGCAAATGTAACCGTGATCGGCGCCCAATGGGGTGACGAGGGCAAGGGCAAGATCGTCGACTGGCTGTCGGAGCGCGCCGATGTCGTCGCCCGTTTCCAGGGTGGCCATAATGCCGGCCACACGCTCGTCGTGGGCGAGAAAGTCTATAAACTCTCGCTGCTGCCGTCGGGCATCGTGCGTGGCACGCTGTCGGTGATCGGCAATGGCGTGGTGCTCGATCCCTGGCACTTCCGCGATGAAGTCGCCAAGCTGACCGCGCAGGGCGTGTCGATCACGCCCGACAATCTTCAGATCGCCGAAACCTGTCCGCTGATCCTGCCCTTCCACCGCGACCTTGATGGCCTGCGCGAGGATGCGAGCGGCGCGGGCAAGATCGGCACCACCCGGCGCGGCATCGGCCCGGCCTATGAGGACAAGGTCGGCCGCCGCGCCATCCGCGTATGCGATCTTGCTCATCTCGACGATCTTGGCCCGCAGCTCGATCGCCTGACCGCCCATCATGACGCCTTGCGCGCCGGTTTTGGCGAACCGCCGATCGACCGCGCCGCGCTGATGGCGGAACTGACCGAGATTGCCGATTTCATCCTGCCCTTCGTCAAGCCCGTCTGGCTGACGCTCAACCGTGCCAAGGCGGCGGGCAAGCGCATCCTGTTCGAGGGCGCGCAGGGTACGCTGCTCGACATCGACCATGGCACCTATCCCTTCGTCACCTCGTCCAACACGGTCGCGGGCACGGCGGCCAGCGGCACCGGCCTTGGCCCCAATGCGGCGGGCTTCGTGCTGGGCATCGTCAAGGCCTATACCACCCGCGTCGGCTCCGGCCCGTTCCCGACCGAGCTGGAGGACGCCACTGGCCAGCGGCTGGGCGAGCGCGGCCATGAATTTGGCACCGTCACCGGCCGCAAGCGCCGCTGCGGCTGGTTCGACGCCGTGCTGGTGCGCCAGTCGATCGCCGTGTCGGGCGTCACCGGCATCGCGCTGACCAAGCTCGACGTGCTGGACGGGTTCGACACGCTCAACATCTGCGTCGGCTACAAGATTGGCGATCAGACCTACGATTATCTGCCCGCCCATGCGCAGGATCAGGCCAAGGCCCAGCCGATCTACGAAGCGATCGAAGGCTGGCACAACACGACCGCCGGCGCGCGCAGCTGGGCGGACCTTCCGGCGCAGGCGATCAAATATATCCGCCGGATCGAGGAACTGATCGGCTGCCCGGTCACGCTCGTATCCACCAGCCCGGAACGCGAGGATACCATCCTGGTGCGCGATCCGTTCGCGGATTAAGGGTATAGGGGGGCGGGCACAGCCTGCGATCTTTCCGAAGGACGACATATGGCCGAGAAATTCGAACGGCACCGGCAGCCCTGGACCCAGGACGAGATCCAGAAGCTGCACCTGCTGGCGAAAAAGGGCATGGGCCTCAAGGCCATTGCCAAGGCGCTGACCCGGACCGAGGAATCAACGAAGGCCCGCGCCAAGGAAGACGGGTTGAATATCGCCAAGCTGCGTTAGCCGCTCCGGGCCATGCGCCGGTCTATCCAGACCAGCGCATGGCCAGCCGCGACGAAGCCCATGGCGATCAGCACTGCATTGACCAGCACCGTGCCGATGCCGATCTTCGCGACGTCGATGAACGGATAGGCATAGCGTCCCTCCGCCATGCCGCGCAGCAAGGCATAGGGCAAATAGAGCGCGGGAAACAGCGCCCATCCCCACGGATCGCGCCATCGCAACTGGCCTCGCACCGCAAAGGCGATCCACCACAAGGGGACCAGTACCGGCGTCACCTTGTGCAGCAGCGTATCGGCGAGCAGCGCGCCGCCGCTCAACGTCAACAGTCCGCGCAGCAGCAGGCCATAGACGATCCCGACCAGCAGAATCGCCAGCATGACGCCTGCCAGTCTGCGCGGATGCGGCCGGCCACCGATCGCAACCCAGCCAAAGGCCAGCGCGACGAGCAGATTGGTCAGCACCGTGAAGTAGCGCAGCAATGTCCAGAGCGTGCCTGCTACCGACCCGGTCTGGTCCAGCGTCGCCGCGAACTGCACGACCAGCCCGGCCAGTGCGACAAGCGCCACGATCGCCGCCGCCATCCTCGCTATCATGGCTGGTCCTCCTCACCCGCCGCGATCACCGTCGCCGCGACCAGATCGCCGGTTACGTTCAGCGCGGTGCGGCACATGTCGAGCAGCCGGTCGACCCCCAGCACCAGCCCGATCCCTTCGGGCGGAATGCCGACCATGCCCAATATCATCGCCACGACCGGCAGCGATCCGGCCGGTACGCCCGCTGTCCCGATGCCGCCCAATATGCACATCATCATCACCATGACCTGCTGGGCGATGCTGAGTTCGATACTGAAAAACTGGGCGAGGAAGATGACCGTAATCCCCTCGAACATCGCCGTGCCATTCTGGTTGGCGGTCGCGCCGATGGTCAGGACGAAACGGCTGATGCGGCGGGGCAGGCGCAATTCCTCTTCGGCCACGCGCAGGGCGGTCGGCAGGGTCGCGTTGGAGGATGCGGTGGCAAAGGCCATCACCGTCGCCTCCTGCACGGCGGCGAAGAAGCGAAGCGGCGATCGTTTGGCGATAAAGGTGATCAGCAGCGAATAGATGCCGAACATCTGGATCGCCAGCGCCAGCAGCACCACGCCGACATAGGCGGACAGGCGGATCAGCAAATCCCAGCCGAAATGGGCGGCCAGGTTGAACATGAAACAGGCGATGGCAATCGGCGCCAGGCGGATGACCAGCCCCATCAGCCGCATCGTCACCGCCAGCAGGCCCTCCATTGCGCTCAGCAGCAATTGCGTCTGCGGCGTCCGCACCAGCATCAGTCCGATGCCGAAGAACAGGGCAAAGACCATCACCGCCAATATGTCGTTACCCGCCATGGCTGCGACGATATTGTCGGGGATCATCGCGATGAAGGCGGCCATGCCCTGCGGCGCGTCATCGCCCCGGCTCAATATCGCCTTCGCGCCCGGTGCCGCGTCGTTCAGCATCGCCCGCGCCATGACCGGGTCGATGCCCGCACCGGGCCGGAGCAGGTCGACCACCAGCAGGCTGACCGCCACCGCAATGGCCGACACGATCAGCGTGTAGACCAATGTGCGCAGCCCCACGCGGCGCAGCGCGCGAATCTCGCCCATTTCAGCGATCCCCACGATCAGCGCCGACACCAGCAACGGAATGACCAGCATGAAGAGAAGGCGCAGGAAAATCTGGCCGATCGGCCCGGTCACATAGGTCGTGACATGATCGACCCAGCGCGCGTCGGGCGCGGCCGTATAGACGGCCAGGCCCACCACCAGCCCTATGACGAAACCCGCCAGCATCTGCCACTGGAGCGACAGGGCCGCCGTCCTTGTGCCGGTTTCAGCGCTTGGTTCCTGGCTCGTGCCGGTCAATGGCCTGTCCTCCTGTTGCCGCACCTGCCCAACGGTCCGGCCCGGCTGCGAGTTGCACTCTAACGCACAGGTCATTTCGCTATAGCATCAAGGGAGCTTTCATGCGCCTCTTGCGTTGGCGCGGTCCTGTCCTTTGGAGAATTGCATGATCGTCGACCCCGTCCCCAGCCTGCATCGGATGGCCGCCGAGGTGTGGAAGCCGCTGACCCTGTTGTTCGTGTGGGACTGCGCCGTCACGATCACTTACTATGTGCTGCCGTTCAAGGCGCCCGGACTGCCGCTGACCATCTTTGGCACTGGACTGGCGCTGTTCCTGGGATTCCGGTCCAATTCCGCCTATCAGCGCTGGTGGGAAGGGCGCACGCTGTGGGGCGCGATGATCAACGCATCGCGCAGTCTGGCGCGCGCGACCCGCAACTTCCTGCCTGATCCCGACGGGCGCGAATTGAAGCGCGAGATCGTCAAGCGCCAGATCGCCTATGTAAATGCGCTGCGCTGCCAGTTGCGGCGGCTGCCGATCGACGACGATGTGACCCGCTTTCTGGAGGAAAAGGATCAGGGGCTGGCGCTCGCCCGCGTGAATGTCGCCAACGGACTGCTCGACAGCACCGGGCGGCGCATCGACATCGCCCGGCGCACGGGGTGGATCGACACGATCCAGCAGACGCAGATGGAGGCGGTGCTGGTAGACATCGCCAACGCGCAGGGCGGGATGGAGCGGCTCAAAAATACCCCGCTGCCGGTACAATATCGCTATCTGCCGACCATCTTCACCCATCTCTTCTGCCTCTTCCTGCCGCTGGGGCTGGTCGAAACGCTGGGGCTGGCGACGCCGCTCGGCTCCACGGTCGCGGGTCTCATGTTCCTGGCGGTGCTGCGGATCGGCGACGATCTGGTCGATCCCTTCGCCAACACGGTCCATGACGTGCCGCTCAACGCCATGTGCCGCACGATCGAGATCGACCTGCTCCAGTCGATCGGCGATCCCGCGCCCGAACCGCTAAAGCCTGTGCGTGGGGTGTTGTGGTAGAGACGCCCGTGTTCCCGCCTGCGCGGGAACACTATAGCGTCGGTTACCCCTTGCGCTCTTCCTCCAGCATGTCCGGGGCCAGTTCCAGCCCGGCGCGGCCATGCGCGGCGGTATGCGCCGGCGCCTTGGGGTGGGGCACGTCGATCGGTTCCTCGACCTCCAGCATCCCTTCCCATTTGGTGATCACCGACGTCGCGATGGCATTGCCCAGCACGTTGGTCGCGGTACGGCCCATGTCCATGAAATGATCGACCGCCAGGATGAAGGCGACGCCCTCGACCGGCAGGTCGAACTGGCCCAGCGTGGCGGCGACCACCACAAGGCTGGCGCGCGGCACGGCGGCGATGCCCTTGCTGGTCACCATCAGCACCAGCAGGATCGTGATCTGGGTCGCGATCGGCAAATCGATGCCATAGGCCTGCGCGATGAAGATAGTCGCGAAGGTCGAATACATCATCGACCCGTCAAGGTTGAAGCTATAGCCCAGCGGCAGCACGAAGCTGTAGATGCGGCGCGGCACGCCGAAGCGATCCAGTTGCTCCAGCATCTTGGGATAGGCGGCTTCGGACGATGCGGTGGAGAAAGCGATCAATATCGGTTCGCGGACATAGCGGACCAGCTTGAACATCCGCTTGCCCAGGAAGATCGATCCCGCCGCGAACAGCAGCAGCCACAGTGCGCCCAGCGCGATATAGAATTCGCCGATCAGCTCGCCAAAGGTGACGAGTACGCCCAGCCCCTCGGTCGTCACGACCGACGCCAGCGCCCCGAACACCGCGAAGGGCGCGACGCGCATGACATAGCCTGTCACCTGCAACATCAGTTCGACCATCGATTCGATGACGATGACGACCGGCTTGCCCTTCTCCCCGATCGCCGTCAGCGCGACGCCGACGAACAGCGAGAATACGACGATCTGAAGGATCGAATTGTCCGCCATAGCGCCGACCATGGAGGTCGGAAAGACGTGCAGGATGAAATCGCGGAAATTGAGCGCTTCGGTATTCACGCCCGAATCCACGCCCGACCGGACCAGGTTCAGCCCTTCGCCCGGTGCGAAGAAGTTGACGAACATCAGCCCCAGGGTCAGCGAAATCAGGCTGGCGATCACGAACCAGGCGAGCGCCCGCCCGCCGATCCGCCCCAGCGCCGCGCTGTCGCCCATATGGGCGATGCCCGCGACCAGCGTGGAAAATACCAGCGGCGCAATGATCATCTTGATCAAATGCAGAAATATGTCGGCCAGCAGGTGGAAATAGCCGGCCACATCCTTGGCCAGCGTCTTGTCGCTGCCAACCCACAGATTGGCCGCGAAGCCGACAATCACCCCCAAAACCATGCCGGTGAGAATGAAGGCGGTCAGTCTGTTACGCATCCGTGTCCCTCTAGGCCGCAGGAGCCACCGGCTCCGCACTTCTTTTACATGTGTCAGGCCGACACCTAACAGGCCCATGGGCCAGCGGCAATCGGCGCGCGTCGGGGCGCATCTTCATAGACGAACCAGCGGGCGGTTTCCGCGCCTCGCTTCGTCCGGAATGGCGGCATCAGAAGCCTTTAGGGGTAAAGCAGCCCTTCGCTCCAGCCCGCGCCCGCGCGGGTGAAGACTCGCCGCTCATGCAGGCGATGCTCGCGATCCTGCCAGAATTCGATCCGTTCCGGCCTGACGCAAAAGCCCGACCAGTGCGGCGGGCGCAGCACCGGGCCACCCTCGAACCGCGCCCGTTCCGCCTCGTATCTGTCCATGAAGGTCTGACGGTCGGGCAGGGGGCGGGACTGGTCGGATGCCCATGCGCCCAACTGGCTGTCGCGGCTGCGGGTTGCGAAATAGGCGTCGGCGGTGGCGTCATCGACCGGGCCGACCGGACCTTCCACCCTGATCTGCCGTCGCGCCGATTTCCAGTGGAACAGCAATGCGGCATGGGGATTGGCCAGCAGCTCGCCCGCCTTGCGCCCCTCAAAATTGGTGTAAAAGACAAAGCCGTCCGGGCCATGTCCTTTCAGCAGCACCATCCGCACCGACGGATGACCGCGCGCATCGGCTGTAGCGAGCGCCATGGCATTGCTGTCGTTGATTTCGGTCTCGCGCGCCTGGGCGTACCAGTCGTCGAACAGGGCAAAGGGATCAGTCATGCCCGGTCTTTACGGGCGGGACGCGACGCTGTCGATACGGGCTTGCCGAAGGAACGGAGCCGAAAGGTAAGGGGGTGCCGATCAGGCACCCCCCTCTATCGTCAGAAGCGGAAGCCCAGACCCGCCGACCAGCTGGTATAGTCGCTGGCCTTGATCAGGTTGAAGTTCAGGCGGATGAGGTCGCGGGCGTTGCGCGCCGATTCTTCGCGGCCCCGGATGCCCAGCGACAGGGTCATTTCGTGGAACGTGTCATAATAGAGCTTGTCGCCGGTATAGTTGGTCAGCGCATAGCTGGCCCGCACCGACGTATTGCGCCCGAACCCGCGGAACTTGAGCGGCAGGTCATAGGCCACCCCGTTACGGAACGCCCAGTTCTTCAGGCCCGGATTGACGTTGTAGCCGGTGAAGCCGGTGCTCATCGTCGATGTATAGCCGACCATGTTGCCGATGATCAGCCGACCCCGGCCCAGACCGTTCAGCACATAGCGGCTGGCGATCGTCGTCGAAATCATATGGCCGAGCGAACCGAGCTGATCCGATCCGGTGATGCCATAGCCGATGCGCGGTTCGAGCGACCAGCGCTGCGCGATCAGCGGAAATTCGACGCCGACGCCGAATTGCGCGGTCGCGGCACGCGCGCCGTTCACTTCGGAATAGCTGATCGGCAGGTCGAATTTCAGCAGCGCGCGGCCGCCTTCGGTCAGGCGGAAGCTGCGTGCGATCCGGCCATCGACGCGCATGAAGTCATAGCGCCCGCCATTTGACGAACCGCCGCTGTAATTGGCGCCCACGATCCACGGATCGCCCGCCGTGTTGGTGCCGCCATTAGCCGCCTGTTCGATCGCCGAATCGCCCGACGACAGGTCCAGGCTGGAGCGGACCAGCCCGCTCTGCACCGAATTGGGATTGCCCGCGAGTGGATCGACCGGCGAATAGCGCGCCAGCGACTTCAGCAACAGGCGCACCAGCCGTTCGGCTTCCGCGCTGTCGACTTCGTCCAGATATTCGTTGAACAGGTCGTAGGACGCCTGGCGCGTCACCCCGTTAAAGCGGTTCTGGTAGGTTTCGCCTTCTGCATCGAGCGCGGGGATGGAGATGCGGAAAACCGGGCTGTTCGCGTCATAAAAGCCATAGATGGGCAGGCCGCGAAAATCGATGACGCCGCTGACCGGGAACAGGTCATTATATTGCGCGCCATAGCGTTCGCGCAAACGCTGCGGATTCATGAAATCCTGACCGTCATTGGCAATGTCCAGGCCATAGCTGTCGGTCCGGGTGATGCCACCCGGCAGGCCCAGCGTCACGCCAATGCGGAACAGGCTCTGCAACTGGTCGAGTTGCTGAGGTGTTGGCGGTGGCGGGCCGACCTGCGCCTGCGCACTGGTCGTGATCGGGCCGAGCATCGAAAGGGTCGCCACAGCGCCCCAGGCAAATTTCTTGATCATGGTGTAACCCCCAAAACACTCGCATTCCCCACGCGAGACAGGCGGCGGCTAGCAATTGGCGTTGCGCGGCGCATACCCCGAGCGGGGTATGACGGGGGTGTTGCGCATCCATTGCTTGAATGTCGCGCCATCCTCCGCCACATAGTCGCCAAGTGATGCTTTTTCGCAACAGGTAAGATGATGGCCGATCCCTATTCCACATTGGGCGTCGCGCGCGGCGCGACCGACGCGGAGATCAAATCCGCCTATCGCAAGCTGGCCAAGGAACTGCACCCCGACAAGAATCGGGACAATCCCAAGGCTGCCGAGAAATTTTCCGCTGCGACCAACGCCTATGACCTGCTGTCCGACAAGGATAAGCGCGCCCGCTTCGACCGGGGCGAAATTGACGCGGATGGCAATCCGACCGCGCCCTTCGGCTTTGGCGGCGGGGGCGGCGGCGGCTTTCGCGGCCAGCCGGGCGGCTTTGAAACCGGCGGCGCCGATTTCGGCGATATTTTCGAAGGGCTGTTCGGCGGCGCGGGGCGTCGCGCGGGCGGCGGCTTTGGCCGTCAGGCACCGCAACCCAGGGGCGCCAACGTCGCCTATCGGCTGGCGGTGCAATTTGCCGACGCGGCCATATTGGCGCCGCAGCGCATCACGCTCCAGGACGGCAAGACGATCGACCTGAAACTGCCCGCAGGCGTTGAAAGCGGCACGCAGATGCGCCTGTCGGGCAAGGGACAGCAGGGGCCGGGCGGCGCTGGCGACGCGATCGTCACGATCGAAGTGCGGCCGCACCCCTTCTTCACTCGCGATGGCGACAATGTGCGGCTCGACCTGCCGGTCACGCTGGACGAAGCGGTCAAGGGCGGCAAGGTCAAGGTGCCGACCGTCGACGGCCCGGTGATGCTGGGCGTGCCTGCCGGCACCACGTCGGGCAAGACGCTGCGGCTGCGGGGCAAGGGCTTTACCGGCAAGGATGGCACGCGCGGCGACCAACTGGTTACCCTGATGGTGGACGTCCCCGCCGATGATCCGGCGATCCAGGCGCTGGTGGAAAAATGGCAGGATCGGCGGGCGGTGCGCGCCCATCTGGGCGTCTAGGGCGTTATCGGGGGAATGCCGATGCCTTCACCCCTGTCGCCCGAATCCCGTCGCCACCGTATGGCGGGGCATATCCACCGCCAGATCAATCGCGTCCGCCCCGGATCGCACCCGTTCGAAATCTTCAAGCGGGTCGCGGTCGGCACCTATAGCGACGGGTTCATCCATGCCGGGAACCTCGCCTATCTCTCGCTGATGACGCTGTTCCCCTTCTTCATCGTCGCGGCAGCAGTGGCCAGCATTTTTGGCCGGACGCAGGACGGGGTACAGGCGGTCAACGCCTTCCTGACCACGGTGCCCAGCGGGGTGGCGGATGTCGTGCGCCAGCCGATCAACGATGTGCTGGCCGCCCGGTCCGGCCCCTTGCTGTGGCTGGGCGCGCTGGTCGGCCTGTGGACCGTGGGCAGCCTTATCGAAACGATTCGCGACATTTTGCGCCGCGCCTATGGCACGAAAAGCACCAAGCCCTTCTGGCGCTACCGGCTGGGCGCGGTCGGCATCACATTGGTCAGCGTCGTCGCGGTGATGTTCGCCTTCTCGCTTCAGGTCGTGATCACCGGCATCGACCAGTTTCTGCAACAGATATTGCCCTGGGCCGATGATGCGATCGCGCTGGTCGCGTCGGCCAAACTGGTGCCGATGGGGATTGTGGGCGTCGCGCTCTGGTCATTGTTCGTCACGCTGACGCCGACCGCCTACAAGGATCGCCGCTTTCCCAAATGGCCCGGCGCGGTCGCCACCGCCCTATGGTGGTACGCCACGACCCTGCTGCTGCCGCCGACCCTGTCGCTGCTGGGCGGTTACGACCGTACCTATGGCAGTCTGGCGGGTGTCATGATCACGCTCATTTTTTTCTTTCTCGTCGGGCTTGGCGTGGTAATTGGCGCGGAACTGAATGCGGCGCTGGCGGAATTTCCCGAAGAGGAAGATGCCCCGGCGGCGGACATCTGAGGGAATGGAACAACGATATGAACGGCTTGATGGCAGGAAAGCGTGGCCTCATCATGGGCCTGGCCAATGACAAGTCGCTGGCCTGGGGCATCGCGAAAGCGTTGCATGAACAGGGTGCGGAACTGGCTTTCTCCTATCAGGGCGACGCGCTGGCCAAGCGGGTGCGGCCCCTGGCGGAGCAGGTCGGATCAGATTTTCTGATCGACTGCGACGTCACGGACATGGACAAGCTGGACGCCGCCTTTGCGGAGATAGAGACACGCTGGGGCGGGCTGGACTTCGTGGTGCATGCGATCGGCTTTTCCGACAAGAATGAGCTGCGCGGCCTCTATGTCGACACCAGCCTGGACAATTTCCTGCTGACCATGAACGTGTCTGCTTACAGTTTCGTGGCAGTCACCCGCCGTGCCCGCGCACTGATGCCCAATGGCGGCAGCATCCTGACCTTGAGCTATTATGGCGCGGAAAAGGTCATCCCTCATTATAACGTGATGGGCGTGGCGAAGGCCGCGCTGGAAACGTCGGTCAAATATCTGGCGATGGACCTGGGGCCGGAGAATATCCGCGTCAACGCCATCTCGGCTGGGCCCATCAAGACGCTGGCCGCCAGCGGCATCGGCGACTTCCGCTATATCCTGAAGTGGAACGAACTGAATTCGCCCCTGCGCCGCAACGTCACGATCGAGGATGTCGGCGGCGCGGGCCTCTATCTGTTGTCGGATCTGGCCAGTGGCGTGACCGGCGAAATCCACCATGTCGATGCCGGCTATAACGTCATCGGCATGAAGGCGGAGGACGCCCCGGACATCGCACTGGACAGGTGAGCGGTGCCAACGGTCTGGCGCGAAGCCAATCTGCGCATCATGATCTATATAGACGATCACGCGCCGCCCCATGTTCATGTGTTCGGCGCTGGCGAAACAAAGATTGCGTTGATGGGGCAGGGCGAACAAGCGCAGGTCGTGCGAATTGTCGGCGCTGATTTGCGCGAGAGTCGACGCGCCCTGCAAATCGTGCGAGAAAAGCGCGATTATCTGATCGAAAAGTGGAACGATATTCATGGGTGAATTGACCCAGGCGCAGTTTCAGGAAGCCGTCAGGCGCGGTGAGCATGATCTGGCGATCAAGCCGCGTGCCCGCGCCGCGCGCTACGATCGGGATAGCGGCCATGTCGTGATCGATCTGGTCAGCGGCGCCACTTTTTCCTTCCCCGCCACCTTGGCGCAGGGGCTGGAACAGGCGAGCGCCGAACAGCTCGAAAAGATTGAGATTGCCGGGGCGGGTTTCGGCCTGCATTGGGAAGAACTGGATGCCGACCTGACCGTCGAAGGATTGCTCGCCGGTCGTTTCGGCAGCGCGCGCTATATGGCGCAGCGTTTCGGCTCCGATTGGGATAGTGAAGCCGCAGAATGAGTTTCAACAGTTTCGGTCGCGTATTCCGCTTCACCACCTGGGGCGAGAGCCATGGTCCTGCCATCGGCGCGGTCGTCGATGGCTGTCCTCCGGGGCTGGACCTGAGCGAGGCCGACATCCAGCCCTGGCTCGACCTGCGCAAGCCCGGCACGTCCAAATTCACCACCCAGCGGCGCGAGGCGGACGAGGTCCGCATCCTGTCGGGCGTGTTTGAAGGGCGGACGACCGGCACGCCGATCAGCCTGATGATCGAAAATACCGACCAGCGATCGAAAGATTATTCGGACGTCGCCAAGGCCTATCGTCCCGGCCATGCCGACTATGCCTATGACGCCAAATATGGATTTCGCGACTATCGCGGCGGCGGGCGTTCGTCGGCGCGGGAAACCGCTAGCCGGGTGGCGGCGGGCGCGGTGGCGCGCGCGGTCATCCCCGAAATCGATATTTTTGCCTATGTCAGCGCCATTGGTGGCGACGCGATAGACTATGCGCATTTCGATCCGGCGCTGATCGGGCAAAACCCCTTCTTCTGCCCGGACGCGCAGGCCGCTGTGCGGTGGGAAAAGCTGGTCGATGCGGCGCGTCTTGACGGCTCCTCGCTCGGCGCCGTGGTCGAATGTGTCGCCTCTGGCGTCCCGGCGGGCTGGGGCGCGCCGCTTTATGCCAAGCTCGACAGCGAACTGGCGAGCGCGATGATGAGCATCAATGCGGTCAAGGGCGTCGAGATTGGCGATGGTTTTGCCGCCGCCAGCCTGCGCGGCGAACAAAATGCCGATCCGATGCGGCCGGGCGAAGATGGACCCATATTCCTCGCCAATCACGCAGGCGGCATTGCGGGTGGCATCTCGACCGGTCAGCCGATCAAGCTGCGCGTGGCGTTCAAGCCCACCAGTTCCATCCTGATTCCGGTCGAAACGGTCACGCGCGATGGTGCTGCGTCGGACATCATCACCAAGGGGCGGCATGACCCCTGCGTCGGCATTCGTGGCGTGCCTGTGGTCGAAGCGATGATGGCGCTGGTGCTGGCCGACCAGAAATTGCTCCACCGCGCCCAATGCGGCGAACGTCCTGAAACCGACTGACGCGCCAAAGCGAAGCGATCCTGCGCCGAAAAGGCGAGACGACTCGGCAAATTTAGGATAGGCTCTGACCCAAGCCCGCCACAGGGCCAGCGGCAGAGCGTAAGCCTGGGGAACGTCACCACGCATGGCGCGGACATGACGACAAAATGTCCCCATACCGCCGCGATACGGGCCAGCCATGCAACCATGGCTGGCCCTTTTCATGTACCCGCTATTTGGTCAGATGTGCCGCCTGCACGGCTTTCTGGAACAGGCTGGCCAGCGCAGCCGACATATCGCTGTCGGTCGTCACCTTGTAATAGAGCCCCGGCGATGCGCAGCTTTCCAGTGGCGGACTGATCTTTTCCGGCGGATTGAGGAATGGCGTGCGTACATTGCTGATCGACCAGCCGTCGGACGCCGATTCCCACAGATATTCCGTGTAGAGCACCGCAATCCGGATTCCCTTGGCCTTGATCGTATCGCACATGGCGGTCGGCATCGGTCCCAGCTTGCGACCGCCCGCATTTTCGTCTCGCATCCCGTCGGTGATCAGGAACATGACGCCCTGGGGCGAATCGCTGCCCTTCTTGGTCCCCGCTCCGGGCACGGGCATGATCGCATTGATGCTGGTCAGGCTCGTGGTGAAGTTGGTCAGCATGTCGCTGTCGTTTATGCCGCACACACGCTGGTTATTCTGGCAAACGGTCAGCAGTTGCGCCTGGGATACCAGCCCCTTGGCCGTATCCAGATCGACCGGCTTGTCCTCGATGGAATGATAGGTCCAGTCGAAATGCCCCAGCGCCATGCGGTAGGTCGCGCCGTTGGCCTGGGCCGTTTCCTTCGCCACATCCACCAGATTTTCGACGGCCGACGTCACCAGGTCGCTTCGCAACGCCAGTTTGAGATCGGTTTTGGCGATATAATAATAATCGACATATTGACCATTCACCATGCGGGTTCTGCCCGGATTGGTCGATGAAGTGTTGGTTTGATGGCAGGCAAAGGCACAGCCGCCGGTCGCAGCGGTCAGCGCCGTCAGCCCGGCCTTTGTCGCGGGCAGGGCCATGGACGGCGACGTGTCGAGCACCATGTAAAAATCGATATTGGGCGCCGTAACGCTCTTGGCGCTGGCGGAACCGCCAATCGCTATGCTGGCGCTGGACAGGATGGCTCCGAAAAGATTGTTCGACGCTGCGGCATAGCTCACCGTCACATTGCGTTGCAGGGTGGGGGACAGCGTTTCGGTGATGTCGATCTTGACGTCCTTGCCATAGATCAGCCCGTTCAATCCCACGACCTGATCGTCGAAAAAGGCATTGGCGCGCTTTTTTGTTTCATCCAGGTCATTCTTGAGCATCGGCGCGCTGACGGCGTAGAGGGCCGTCGCGTCGGTGATCGCGTTCATCTTTGTCTGCAAGCGCGCCGCCCGCGCATAGTCGATGACCATGCCAGCGCCAAACACCAGCGGGATGAGCGAAAAGGCGAAGATCATGATCACATTGCCGCGTTCCTGCCTTAGCAGGCGCCGGACGATGCGGATCATCGAAAGCACAGGGGATTGGCGCATCATCATCTCAATTCATCGGAATGGAGTCGGACCGGCGCGGCAGCATGTAGATGGTGTCGGTCATGGTGATCTTTCCCAGCATGGCGGACGCCACGACCGGCTGATATTCGTAGGTGATCTCGGCCATCAGCACGCTGGAGCCTTCCTCGGAAACGCTGTCCGGCAGATCGATTTTCTCGTTCCGCCTGTACCCCTCGCTCACGGTCGATCCGTCAAAGCGGCGGCTCCAGTCCACGCGCGGCTTGTCGGACGGATTGGTCGACAAATGCGTGATCGTGTAGACGCCGGCCTTTGCGTTGTAGGGGGCCATGACCTGGCTGGCGGCGTGCAATATGCTGTCGGTGGTGACTTGCGTCACCGAACGATATTGGGATGTCAGATCGGCAAGGGTGCGTGTCGTCACGGTCACCTTGCGCGACGCGGAAATGGCGTCGGCAAGCTGGAAGCAGCCAAGATAGAGCAGGATCATGAACGGGGCGATCAGGGCGAACTCCGTCACCGCGATCGCCCGGCAGTCGCTGGCGTACCGGCGCCACCATGAGAAGAGGCGGCGCATTTCAGTAGGACTCATTCTTGAATACTGATGTCGCGACAAGCAGGCGCCGGCCATTTTTCATGTTGGCGAGCGTGAAGCCCAGCGGTCCGCCGATCGCGGGCATCTGATACATCAGGCGCATGATGACGATGTCACCGGGCCCGCCGGTCAGATATTTCCAGCTGTTGGTGACATTGTTCGAACCGTCATATGTCAATGCCAGCGTGCTGCTGTCGACATCCGCCATGCTGTTTGCCGTACGTATGTCGATCATCACGTCGGCGCAGTCGACATATTTGGGCAATGTCTTGCACAATTGGGTCTTGAACGCGGACTGGCTGATCCCGTCCGCCTGAACCTGCCCCACGCGAATGGTCCGGCCATTTTTTTCGACCGCGGTTTCGAGAACCTGCTGCGTGAACATGGTGAGCGTGGTCTGCATGACCGCCAGCAGCAGGGCGATAAAGGGCGCGGCAACGATTGCAAATTCAATGATTGCGGTACCGCGCTGATCCTGCAGCAGCCGGAATCGCTTGGATTCCATGAAAGAAGATGACGACATATCCATCCTGAAAAGGCTGATGGTCTCTAATGATTGCGCTAACATTGATGCATATTGGTTATGATGTTGTGAATTCGTTCAATCATTATAGGATGCGCGCTTGCCCCCGGCGGACCTGTCCGCCAGCTTCGCGTGCAACGATGTCCGGTTTCCCTCGTTGTGCGAGCGGGGGCGCTTGTGCCGTCGGGGGGTAGGGCCAAATGCATTTCATTATCGCGCTGATGGGCGTGTATCGCGCGGAAATCGGTCTGCTCATCCTGGCGCTGATGTTCGTGGCCTTCGTGCGCGAACGCTATTCGCCCACGGTGATCGCGGTCGTGGGGGCCTGCGCATTCGCACTGTTGGGTCTGCTCAACGAAAAATCGCTCTTTTCGGTTTTTTCCAACAGCGCGCCGCTGACCGTCGGGGCGATGTTCGTGCTGTCCGGGTCGCTGATTCGCACCGGCGTGATCAATCGCGTGGCCGACCTCATCATGGCGCGCGCGAAAATACATCCCCGGCTGGCCCTTGCCGAAGTGGCGCTTGGCGCGGCTGTGCTGTCGGCCTTCCTCAACAATACGCCCGTGGTCGTGCTGCTGATCCCGATCATGTTCAAACTGGCGCAGGCGACCGGCTATCCGGTCAAGAAACTGCTGATCCCCATGAACACGATCGCGGTGCTGGGCGGTTGCCTGACGCTGATCGGCACATCGACCAACCTGATCGTCGCGGGCATCGCCGCTGATCAGGGCATGGCGTCATTTGGCATTTTCGAAATCACGCCCTACGCGTTGGCAGGCGCGGCGGCGGGGATCGTCGCCCTTTTGTGCCTGTCCTTCCTGTTGCCCAGCGATCCGCCCTCCATCAGCGGGGAAACGGGCGGCACGGTGCAGGATTATCTGACCGAACTGGTTGTGCCGCACGATAGCGAGTTGATCGGGCGGGAGATCGGCTCGCTGGGCCTGTTCGGCCCCTCCGTCGTGCTGCTCGGCCTCAAGCGCGGAAGCGAGATCAGGCGGCGCGAGATTCTGGACGAGGAGTTGCGGTCGGGCGATCGGCTGATCGTGCGGGCGGACGGCACCGCCATCATGACGCTGCGTGAATCGGGCGGATTTGATCTGGGGGTTGCCGCCGATTCCGCCACGTCGGCGCGCGAAGGCAAGGTGATAGAGGCGATGGTCGCGCCCAGCCATCCCTCCATCGGTGAACGGCTGCTGGACATTCCCTTCCTCCACGCCCTGCGCGTCCGCATCATCGGCATTCACCGTTCGCGCCATCTGCCCGGTCCAGCGCTGGCGGAAGCGCGGGTGCGCGGCGCGGACCGGCTGCTGATCGCGGGCAGCGACGACGCGATCCGATCGCTCAAGGACAATCCCCATCTGATCGGCGTCGACATCAGCCGCACCCGCGCCTTTCGCCGTAACAAGGCGTGGATCGCCATCGTCGCCATGTCGGCGGTCGTGCTGCTGTCGGCGCTGAACATAATCGGTATCGGCATGGCCGCCTTCATTGCGGTCGGCATCATCCTCGTCACCCGCTGCATCGACCCTGAAGAAGCCTGGGCGGCGATTGACGGCGACGTCCTTATCCTGATCTTCGCGATGCTGGCCGTCGGCCTGGCGCTCGAACAGGCGGGCAGCGTGGCGCTGATGGTCGGCTGGATCACGCCGCTGTTGAAAATCGTGCCGGTCTGGTCCCTGGTGTTCGTCATCTATTTCTTCGCGCTCATATTGTCCGAACTGCTCAGCAACAATGCGGTGGCGGCGCTGCTGACACCGATCACCATCGCGCTGGCGCAGCAATTGGGGGTCGATCCGCGCCCGCTGATCATCGCCCTGATGATCGGCGCATCGGCCTGCTTCGCAACGCCGATCGGTTATCAGACCAACGCGCTGGTCTACGCCGCTGGCGACTATCGCTTTGCCGATTTCGTGCGGATCGGCGTGCCGATCAACATCGTCGTCGGGCTGGCGGTGTGCGGCGCGCTGGTGGTGCTGGGATAGGCGGCCAATGCCATGCGGGCGGCCCTGTTCACGCCCCGGCCCGCCCGGCATCAGAACGCCCTGTCCAACGAGGAGCCGCCATGCCCAGCCTGCCCTTCACCCAGGTCGACGCCTTTGCCGACGCGCCCTTCAGCGGCAATCCGGCCGCCGTCATGCCGCTCGACCAGTGGCTCGACGATGCGACGCTTCAGGCGATCGCTGCGGAAAACAACCTGTCCGAAACCGCGTTCACGATTCCGGCCCCCGATGATCCGGATGCCGATTATGCGCTGCGCTGGTTCACCCCGACGGTCGAGGTCAAGCTGTGCGGCCATGCCACGCTGGCCAGCGGCCATGTGCTGATCGGCGATCGGGACGCCATCCGTTTCCGCACCCGCCATGCCGGCGTGCTGACGGTCGCGCGGGCCGGGGTGGGCTATGCACTGTCGCTTCCGGCATGGGGTACGGAGGTCAGGCCATTGCCTGATCTGGCGGCGGGCATGGGGGGCGATGTGCTGGAAACGCGCTGGCGGGACGGCGGCTATGCGCTCTTCGTCTATCACGATGCCGCCGCGATCCGCGCGCTGACGCCCGATTTCGCGGCGCTCCGCGCAGCGGGCGACCTGCTGCTGATGGCGACTGCGCCGGGCGATGACAGCGACATCATCAGCCGGGTGTTCGTGCCCGGCGGCGGCGTGGATGAAGATCCCGTCACCGGATCGGCCCATGGCCTGCTCACCCCCTATTGGGCGGCGCGACTGGGCAAGACCGACATCAGCGCCGTTCAGGCATCGGCGCGCGGCGGGCGGCTGGGCTGCACGCTGGCGGGCGACCGGGTCGTCCTGACCGGCGGGTGCCGCACCGTGATAGAGGGGCGCTTCCTGCTCTAGCCCGGAAACAGCCCGATCAGCCGTGCCAGCGCCGTCTTGACCGCCACCCGCTGCTCCTTGTGCGGCGTCATGCCGATCCGCACGATGGTCAACCGCTGTGACGGGGAAACGAGGATATATTGCCCATTATGGCCGACGCAGCCGAACAGGCTGGCGGGGGCCTGCCCCGGCATCAGCGCGCTTTCGCTGCTTTCCCGGTTCAGCCACAGATGCGCGCCATAGGCCGGGTTGCGGGCCGATGGCGTGGTCATGATGTCGATCCATTTTTCCGGCAATATCTGGTGGCCGGTCGGGCTGCGGCCATGGCGACGCAGCAATTCGCCAAAGCGGCCATAATCGCGCGCGGTCATATGCACGATGCTGCCGCCGATCATCGTCCCCGCCGCGTCATATTCCGGGGTCAGGCTGGGCAGGCGTCCCGGCGCCTTCAGCCTGCCGTCGATGAACATCTGCATCGCCCGCCGCCGCGCGTCGGGATCGTCGCTGTTGGTCAGCATCCGCGTCATCAGGTCGGTCAGGATCATGGTGCTGCCGGTCGAGTAGGAAAAGGTCGATCCGGGCGCATGGGCCAGCGGCTTGGCTTCGGCAAAGCCGCTCATGTCCTGCGCGCCATCGGTAAACAGCATCCGCACCGTGTCGCCAGCGGGCAGCGGGTCGCCATCCTCCACATGGTCCAGCCCCGACGTCATCGTCAGCAACTGGCGCAGCGTGATGCGCCCGCGCGGGTCGCCCGGCTGGCGCCACGCATCGACTGGCACCGGCGAGTCCAGCGCCAGCCGCCCGTCCGACACCATCAGCCCGACCAGTACCGCCGTCACGCTCTTGGCGATCGACCAGGACAATAATTTCGTGTCCGGGCCAAAGCCGGGCGCATAACGTTCCGCGATGACCTGCCCGTCGCGCATCACCAGCAAGGCGCGCGTGTCGCCCATATCGGCTTCATCGAAAAGCGGGTCGATCGCGGCGCGCAGCGCGGTTTCGCTCACGACGGCGTCAGATGATACGCGATAGAGCGGTTGCGGATCGGCTGCGCGCACGCTCCACATCCCGCCCGCGCCGACCAGCGCAGCCACGGCGACACCCAGACCAAGCCGCTTTACGCTGTTCCATTCCCTCTTCATAAGCCGCGGCCTTAGCCATCCCCAACCGAGTCGGGAATATGCCGGGTCGTCGGACGATCATTTATCTTGCCCTTGCGCTCTGCCTGGCGCTGCTCGTTACGCTGGGCTGGCACTGGAATGCCTTGCGCGATCAGGCCCGGCTGGGCGCCGCCTATGGCGCGCGGCTGACCTGTTCCTGCCGCTATGTCGAAGGGCGCGCCATGGGCAGCTGCGCCGATGACAAGGAACCGGGCATGGCGCTGGTCCGGCTGACCGACCGCCCGGACGACAAGGCCGTGGACGCCAGCGTCCCCCTCCTGGCCACCCGCACCGCCCGCTTCCGCCCCGGCTGGGGCTGCCTGCTCGACCCGGTGGACTGAAGCGGACGTTTTTTGACAGTCCGGCAGTGATCAGAAGCGACTTTAAGCCCCTCCCCTTCAGGGGAGGGGTTGGGGTGGGGCGGCGCCTCTCAGGTCATGTCTTGCGGCGAAGCCCTACCCCCTCCCCAGAAGGGGAGGGGAGAATGACTGGAAGCGACCAAGAAATTGCCTCTGGAATACACTGCGCCAAGACTTGGAACCGGCCATTTCCTTCATCGTCACCCCAGCGAAGGCTGGGGTCTCAGGCGTCAGAAGATAACGTCTGACATATCGCACCAATCTGGATTGGCTTCTTCCACAAGCCGGATTTTCCATTCGCGTTTCCAGGCTTTGAGCGCCTTTTCGCGGGCGATGGCGAGCCTAATGTCATCATGTGGTTCGACCAGAACAAGGCGGGTCAACCCATATTTCTTGCAAAAGGCGGAGCCGGTGCCGTTTCGATGGTGTTGGGCGCGCGTAGCGATGTCGGCTGTGACGCCAATATAGAGGACGCCCCTTGGCTTATTGGTCATGACATAGGTGTAGCCGCCTCGCGCCATATCCGACTGTAGCGCATCTGCGCCTGAGACCCCAGCCTTCGCTGGGGTGACGGTGAAATTCATACCGCCATCCACCCATCCTCGCCCAACACCCCCGTCATAACGCAACACCCACTGGCCCCCCTGCGCCTCAGCCGCTACAGGCCATGCGATGCGGCCCGACATTCCCACCCTTCTCCACGATATATTCGGCTTTTCCGCCTTTCGCGGGGTACAGGAACAGGTGGTCGGGCGGGTCATGGCGGGGTTGCCGACGCTGGCGATCATGCCGACCGGGGCGGGCAAGTCGCTCTGCTATCAGTTGCCGTCCGCCGCGCTTGATGGCTGCTGCGTCGTCGTATCGCCGCTGATCGCGCTGATGCACGATCAGTTGCGCGCGGCCAATGCGGTCGGCCTGCGCGCCGCCAGCCTGACCAGCGTGGACGCCGACTGGCGGGAGACGCAGGATCGCCTGCGCAATGGCGATCTCGACCTGCTCTATGTCGCCCCCGAACGCGCCAGTCAGGAGGGGTTTCGTTCGCTGCTGCGCTCGGCAAAGGTCGCGTTGTTCGCGATCGACGAAGCCCATTGCGTGTCCGAATGGGGCCATGATTTCCGCCCCGACTATCGCCTGTTGCGCCCGCTGCTCGACGAATTTCCCGATGTCCCGCGTCTGGCGCTCACTGCCACGGCGGACGCGCATACCCGCGAAGATATCCTCGTCCAGCTCGGCATCCCGCGCGATGGCCTCATCATCTCCGGCTTCGACCGGCCCAATATCCGTTACGCCGTCCATCCGCGTGACGGGCTGTCGAGCCAGCTCGCTGATTTGGTCGCGACCCATCCCGGCCCCGGCATCGTCTATGCCCAGACCCGCGCCGCGACCGAGAAAATGGCCGAGACGCTGGGCCGTGGTGGCCGCCCCGTGCGCGCCTATCATGCCGGGCTCGACCCCGCCGTCCGCGCCCGCAACCAGGCCGCCTTCATCGCCAGCGAAGATATGGTGATGGTCGCCACCGTCGCCTTCGGCATGGGCATCGACAAGCCCGACGTCCGCTTCGTCGCCCATGCGGGCCTGCCCAAATCGATCGAGGGCTATTATCAGGAATCGGGCCGTGCAGGGCGCGACGGCGAACCGGCGGTCGCGCATCTCTTCTGGGGCGCAGAGGATTTCGCCCGCGCCCGCCAGCGCATCATGGAACTCGACCCGTCCCGCCAGCAGGGCGAGCGCACCCGCATCGCCGCGCTTGGCGCGCTGGTGGAAACCGCCACCTGCCGTCGCGCCATCCTGTTGCGCCATTTCGGCGAAAACCCGCCGGCGACCTGCGGCAATTGCGACAATTGCCTGTCCCCTCCGGCCAGCGTCGACGCTACCGAAACAGCGCGCAAATATCTCTCCGCCGTCTATCGCACCGGGCAAAGCTTCGGCTCCGGCCATATAGAGGCGGTGCTGACCGGCGGCGTCACCGACAAATTGCGCGAACGCGGCCATGACAGGATTTCGGTCTATGGCATCGTGTCGGGCGATGAGACCGCGTTATTGCGCCCGGTGTCGCGCGCGCTGCTGGTGCGCGATGCGCTCGAAACGACCGAACATGGCGGCCTGATGCTCGGCCCCAACGCCCGGCCCATCCTGCGCGGGGAGGAGGAGGTGCGTATCCTCGTGCCCCCCAGGCGCGAACGGCGCAAGCGCAACGCCCGCAACGGCGCGGATGCCAATCCGGTCGGCGATCCGCTGTTCGACGCGCTGCGCACCTGCCGCCGCGAACTGGCGCAGGAGGCGGGCGTGCCGCCCTATGTCATCTTCCACGATTCGACCCTGCGCGAAATGGCCGAACAGCGCCCCACCAGCCTGCGCGATCTCGGCATGATCAGCGGCGTGGGTCAAAAGAAACTCGATGCCTGGGGCGACGCCTTCCTGGCCGCGATCCGGCCTTTTCTGTGACGCGACATCCTTGAAACCGGCGCTGTCCCGGCGCATGGGTTGGGGAAAGGAGACCCACAGATGTTCCGCAAGCTGACCGACCATATCCTCGTTTCCCCCCAGATCACGATCGATCAGGTGGCAGAGGCGAAAGCGCAGGGCGTGACGATGATCGTCAACAACCGCCCCGATGACGAGGAGCCGGGTCAGGTCAACGGCGCGGAAATCGAAGCGGCGGCCAGGGCGGCGGGCATCGCCTATGTCGCCGTGCCGGTCGCCCATGGCGGCTTCGCCCCCTGGCAGCTCGATGGCATGGCCGCGGCGCTGGAGCAGGCCGGCACCGGCAAGACTCTGGCCTATTGCCGCTCAGGCACGCGCAGCACCTTGCTCTGGGCGCTCACCCGCGCGCGGGCAGGCGACAATGGTGACGTGCTGGCGGCGCAGGCGGCGGCGGCAGGCTATGACATCGCCCCGGTGCGCCAGATCATGGATGCGCTGAAGGCGGAGTGATCACTGCTCTTCGCACCGCCCGGTAAATTCGGTCGCCGCGCGCACACGGACGATGCGCGTGCGGCGATCATAGTCGATGCGCGGCTTGTTCAGCCCGTTCATGCGATAGCTGCCCGTAATCCGGTCCGGCGTCACCAGCAGGTCGGCGATGGGCCACCAGCCATCATTCCCGCCCGAATGGATCGGCGACACCAGCTTGCCGGACGGATGCACCCGGCCGACGCCGTCGGCAATCTCTATCTCCAGATCGGACGAGAAAGCTTCGCGGCCCATGGTCGTGCCAAATTCCGGCTCGAATTTGCGCGACTTGCGATTGTAGCGATAGCCGGACGTGCTTTGCGCCGCAGGGCCGCTGCCCGTGCCGATACAGACCAGCGAAATCCTCTCAAAGGGCTGTGTCGGCCGGGATGTCGCGCTGCCGCCGGCATTGCAATTGGCCGCCGGAACCGTGCCGATCGCGTTGTAGCGGCCCTCGGCCGTCGCCACCGAAATGCACTGCCGCTGCCGCTCGCTCCACCAGAAGGACCATTTCGTGTCCCGCACCACATTGGTGGTGACGAAGCGATAGCCCCGCGCCTCCAGCTGGGTTTCGCCCCCGGCGGCCCTGGCACCGACCAGGTCGGCGACATCGGGCGGCGTCTGGGCGATGGCGGGGGTCGCGGATGCCGCCAGCAGGACGGCTATCACAGGCAGGAAACGCATGGACCAATCCTCCTGACAGGGCTTTGACATGAACATTAACGCGTGAACAGAAATCCGACGATAAGGAACAGGGTAAATGCTTCAAACAGGGTGATGGCGACCGCACCGATCGCGGAGATATAGCCGGTGCCCAGCTTCATGGCGAACCAGCGTGTCTCGATGATGACATAATAGAGGATGCTCGCGACGACCAGCCCGATGCCGCCTATATGGGTGGCGGGCCATGCCGTGCGGACCAGGGCGACGCCGGTGCCCAGCCCCAGCGCGAATACGCCGGTGGGATAGCATTGCGCGTAAAAGGGCGCCCTTAGCGTATTGCGGTCGATCGGCAGGCCACGCCGGCGCACCATCCTTGTGGCGGTGAACAGGGAAAAGGATGCAAAGACGACCAGTCGCAGCACCAGCGCGCTGGCATCGTCATTGACCAGCGCGCCCAGCCCGTGCCGGTCGGCAACGATCGCATCAACCTGCCCCAGCGTCAGCGAAACCACATGGGCCATCAGCAGCGCAATCGCCAGGAACAGCGGCGGGCTGAGCGCTGCGCCATATTGCTGGTCGTCGGGCAGAGCCAGCTGATCGTCGGCATAGTCCATCATCGCAAAGGGATGGACGATCGAACGCCATAGCGTCAGCGGAAAGAAGAGCAGCCAGCTCATGACTTCGTAGAGAAGCTCGTCGAGCGAGTTGATCCATTTCATGAAATCCATGGCGCATCATCGGACAAAGCCGGTGCGCAGGGCAATCCCCTTACAGCATGGAAATATCAGCCTTCCACCGTCACATGCTCCATCCGCGGTAGCGACTTCACCCGCGCCCGGACTCGCGCAACGTCCGCGCCCGGCGCCAGGCTGATGATCGACGCATGGGCATGCGGGCCGATGCGCCAGACATGCAGGTCGCAGATGGTCGCGCCCTCGGCCTCCACCAGCGTCCGCACTCTCGCCATCAGCGCCAGTTCCGCCGTATCCAGCAGGATCGCGGCGGTATCCTTCATCAGCCCCCAGGCCCAGCGCGCGATCACCACCGCGCCCAGCAGCCCGACCGCCGGGTCCATCCACCGCCAGCCCAGATAGCGCCCCGCCAGCAGCGCCGCGATCGCCAGTACCGACGTCAGCGCATCGGTCAGCACATGCACATAGGCGGCGCGCAGATTATTGTCGGCATGGCTGTGTTTGGTGCCATGGGCATGATCATGCCCATGATCGCTATGGCCATGATCATGGCTATGGTCATGGCCCAGCAGGAACGCGCTGATGATGTTGATGACCAGCCCGACGACAGCCACCAACGTCGCCTCGCCAAAGGCAACCTCGACCGGCTGGAAGAACCGCATCCCCGATTCGATCGCGATGAACAGCGCCATGACGCCCAGCAGCAGGGCAGAGGCAAAGCCCGACAGATCGCCGACCTTGCCTGTCCCGAACGTGTAACGCGGGTTGCGCGCGTGCCGCCGGGCATAAGCATAGGCCGCCGCCGCCACGGCCAGCGCGCCCGCATGCGTCGCCATATGAAAGCCGTCGGCCAGCAGCGCCATCGATCCGGTGGTCCATCCCGCGACAATCTCCACCACCATGGTCGCGGCGGTCAGCCATACGACCCACAGGGTACGCTTCGCATTCTCGTCATGCCCGGCGGACAGATAGATATGGTCGAAATAATGGCTGTCCTCGCCCTCCATGGACGCCGTGTCGAGCGTGGGGGCAGGGGCGTGGTCATGACTGTGATCGTCATGCCGGTGATCATGGCCGTCGTGCATCGTCATTTCCCGTAGCGGCGGATCAGCGCCAGCATTTCCTCGCTTGCGGCGCTGCGCTCGGCATCGGTCAGGCCCGGTCGGGCGACATGCTCGCGCATATGCTGCTCGATCAGTTCCTCCATCAGGCTGCCGACCGCGCCGCGCACCGACGCCACCAGTTGCAGCGTTTCGGAACAGTCGGCGTCCCCCGTCAACTGGCGGTCCACGGCGGCAATCTGTCCCGCGATACGGCGCACCCGCGCCAGCAACTTGTCCCGATCGGCGATGATATGCATAGGGTACCCCCCTATACTATTTGGGGGATGCTTACCAGAGTCTCCTGCACAAACCCCCGTTCGTTTCGAGCGCAGTCGAGAAACGCCGCGCAGGTTTCTCGATTGGGCTCGAAACCAACGGATTAAGCTATGGTCATTCTGTGCTGAACAGGTCCGCCATCTTCAATCGCTTCCCCAAAAACCATACCGTCGCGCCATTTGGGTCATGGCCTTGCCGCACAGCCTCCCCTAACAGGATCGCATGACCAACCGGGTGGAATGCGATCTGGCGATCCTTGGCGGCGGCCTGGCGGGCAGCCTGATCGCGCTCGCCTTCGCCGCCCGGCGGCCCGATGTGCGGCTGGCGCTGGTGGAACGCGACGCCGGGATTGGCGGCAACCATATCTGGTCCTTTTTCGATGGCGATGTGGTGCCCGGCGACCGCTGGCTGGTCGATCCCTTGATCAGCCATCGCTGGCCGCAGGGGCATGATGTCCGCTTTCCCGGCCACCATCGGCAACTCGATACCCCCTATAATAGCATCGCCTCGCCTCGGCTCGACGCGCATATCCGCGCCGTGTTGGGTGACGCGGTGCTGACCGGGGCGGATGTGGTGTCGGTGACGCCCGATGCGGTCATGCTGGCCGACGGGTTGGAAATTACCGCAGGCGCGGTGATCGATGCGCGCGGGGCGGGCGACCTGTCGGCGCTGCGCTGCGGCTGGCAGAAGTTCGTGGGCCATACGTTGCGGCTCGATGCGCCGCACGGGATCGACCGGCCCGTCATCATGGATGCGACTGTGGAGCAGATTGACGGGTATCGCTTCGTCTATCTGCTGCCCTGGGACGCCCGCACCATCTTCATCGAAGACACCTATTACAGCAACAGCCCGGCGCTGGATGTCGCCAGCATCGGCACGCGGATCGCGGCCTATGCGCAGGCAAAGGGCTGGCACGGCACGGTCGTCCACCGCGAACAGGGTGTGCTGCCGGTTGTCCATGGCGGGGATTTCGACAGCTATTGGCCAGCGCATGATCCGGTCGCCCGCGCCGGTGTGCGGGCGGGGCTGTTTCAGCCCATGACAGGCTATTCGCTGCCTGATGCCGTCCGTTTCGCCACATGGCTCGTGGATCAGCCGCTCGATCGTCTGGCCATGGTCACCCGCGCCCGCGCCGCCGCCCATTGGCGCGCTGGCGGCTATTATCGCCTGCTCGGCAAGATGCTATTCGGCGCGGCCCGGCCCGACCAGCGCTGGCGCATCTTCGCCCGCTTCTACCGCCTGTCCGCGCCGCTGATCCAGCGCTTCTACGCCGGGCGCTCCACCCTGACCGACCGCATCCGCATCTTGTGCGGACGCCCCCCCGTGCCCATAAGGGATGCCATGCGAACATTGTTGAATCCGCCCGCCTGATGACCAGAAAAGCGATCGTCATCGGCGCAGGCTTTGGCGGCCTCGCGCTCGCCATCCGCCTGCAATCCGCCGGCATGGACACCATTTTGGTGGAGGCGCGCGACCGTCCCGGTGGCCGCGCCTATATGTGGGAAAAGGACGGCTTCACCTTCGACGCCGGGCCGACCGTCATCACCGATCCCGATTGCCTGTCGGAACTGTGGCGCCTGTCGGGGCATGACATGGCGCAGGACGTGACGCTGATGCCGGTCAGCCCCTTCTACCGCCTCAACTGGCGCGACGGCACCAATTTCGATTACAGCAATGACGAAGCGTCGCTGCGCACGGAAATCGCCAAGCTCGATCCCGCCGACGTCGCGGGCTATGAACGCTTCCTCGATTATGCCGCCGGGGTGTATGAGGAGGGGTATCGCAAGCTCGGCTCGGTCGCCTTTCTCGACTTCGCCTCGATGATCAAGGCCGCGCCCGCGCTCGCCAAATATCAGGCCTGGCGGTCGGTCTATTCGATCGTTTCTTCCTATGTGAAGAATGACAAGCTGCGCGAGGCGCTGTCCTTCCATACGCTGCTGGTCGGCGGCAATCCGATGAACACCAGCGCCATCTATGCGCTGATCCACAAGCTAGAAAAGGATGGCGGCGTCTGGTTCGCAAAGGGCGGGACCAATCGTCTGGTGCAGGCCATGGCGACCCATTTCGAACGGCTGGGCGGCACGTTGCGCCTGGGTGACAAGGTGACCCGGATCGAAACCCAGGGCGACAGGATCACCGCCGTGCATACAGCGTCGGGCTGGCGTGGGGAGGCGGATGCTGTCGCCAGCAACGCCGACCTGATGCACAGCTATCGCGATCTGCTGGCCCACCATCCGCGCGGGGCAAAGCAGGGGGAAAAGCTGGCGCAAAAGCGCTGGTCGCCCAGCCTGTTCGTGCTGCATTTCGGGATCAAGGGCAGCTGGCCCGGTATCCCGCATCATATGATCCTGTTCGGGCCGCGCTATAAGGGGTTGCTGACGGACATCTACGATCATGGCGTGCTGCCGGAGGATTTCTCGCTCTATCTGCACCATCCGACCGTGACCGATCCGTCGATGGCGCCCGACGGTCATTCGACCTTCTATGCGCTCGCCCCGGTGCCGCACATGGGCAAGCTGCCGATCGACTGGGATCAGTTCGCCCCCGCCTATGCCGACCGGATATTGGACGAAATCCAGCATCGTCTGATCCCCGACATCCGGTCGCGCATCGTCACCCAGTTCCATTATGCGCCGTCCGATTTCGGCCGCGATCTGAACGCCCATCTGGGCAGCGCCTTCAGCCTGGAACCCTTGCTGACCCAGAGCGCCTGGTTCCGCGCGCATAATCGTGACGATGTGATTCCCAACCTGTATCTGGTAGGGGCAGGCACGCATCCGGGCGCTGGCATCCCCGGCGTCGTCGGCAGCGCGAAGGCGACAGCGGCACTGATGATAGAGGATCTGGCTGCTTTAGGCTAAGTATTTGAATTATATCGATATTATCACGATGCCATATGGTGAATATGGGAAGAGTATGAATAGATTGGCCGTATATTGCGGATCAGCCACCCCCGCCGATCCGATCTTCATCGAAGCCGCCCGCCATGTCGGACGCACCCTCGCCGCCCGTGGAATCGGCGTCGTCTATGGTGGTGGACGTCTCGGCCTGATGGGCGCTGTGGCTGACGCGGCGCTGGAGGCTGGCGGCGAGGTGATCGGCGTGATCCCCGACGCCCTTGTCGGTGCGGAAGTCGCCCATCGCGGCTGCACGCAACTGCACGTCGTCCAGACCATGCATCAACGCAAACAGCTTTTCACCGACCTGTCGGACGGCTTCGTCACCCTGCCCGGCGGGGTAGGGACGATGGACGAATTGTGGGAGGCGATCAGCTGGTCGCAGTTGGGCTATCATCAAAAGCCGGTCGGCCTCCTCAATGTCGGCGGCTTTTACGACCAGCTGATCGGCTTTAACCGGCAGATGGTGGCGGCAGGCTTCATCCGCGCCCAGCATGCGGGCATCCTGCTGCATGCCGACAGCATAGACGCCCTGCTCGATACCATGGCCGCCTATCAGCCCCACGAAACGATCTTCGCGATGAAGGCGGAGCGGCTCTGACAGGTTCGCCACATCTCGACCGTCCCGCCCTCGTCGCCCATGCGCAGGCGAGCATCGCGCGCGGCTCCAAATCCTTCGCCATGGCCTCGACCCTGTTCGACCGGGTAACCCGTGAACGGGCCTGGCTGCTCTACGCCTGGTGCCGCAAGTGCGACGACATCGCCGACGGACAGGATCATGGCGGCACGCTCACCGGCGTAAGCGACGGGCAGGCGCGATTGTCGACCATCCGCGTCATGACCGACATGGCGCTGCGCGGTGAGGCGACCGGCGATCCGGCCTTTGACGGCTTTGGCGTGGTGATGCGCGAATGCGCCATTCCCGCCCGCTATGCCCACGACCTGATCGAAGGGTTCGCGCTCGACGCGCGTGACTGGAGGCCGCGCAGTCAGGACGATATGCTGCGCTACTGCTATCATGTCGCGGGCGCTGTCGGTTGCATGATGGCGGTGTTGATGGGGGTCGATCCGGCCGATCAGGCGACGCTGGACCGCGCCTGCGATCTGGGGCTGGCGTTTCAGTTGGCGAACATCGCTCGCGACATCAGTGAGGATGAAGCCGCCGACCGCTGCTACCTGCCGCAGGAGTGGCTCGCGGAAATGGATATTCCGCCCGGTGAGCATATGAAGCCATGGGTTCGCCCGCGGCTTGCCCTATTGGGCAAGCGCATGGCCGACATGGCCGCTGCCTATGAACAAAGCGCGCGCCACGGCACCGACGCATTGCCGCCGCGCGCGGCATGGGCTGTGCTGGCCGCAGCGGGCATTTATGGCGACATTGCGCGGGAGGTCGCCAGACGGGGCGAGCAGGCATGGGACCATCGCGTCGTCACGCCCAAATCCGACAAGCTGCTGTGGGTAGCCCGGTCCGGCTGGCAGGTGATTGGCCGCGCGCGCCGCTGGCCCGCAACAACGCCGCGCCCGGCCGGCCTGTGGACCCGCCCCACCGCCTGACGCTGCCCCTCATGAGCCCAAAAAAAGGACCGATGCTTTCGCATCGGCCCGAGGCATGTTCGCAGGAGGAACAATGTGGGGCGGGCGGGCCTTGTCCCGTTCGGGCGGCCCGCCCTGCCAAGTCTTACATATTGTAGGCGCGCTCGCCGTGCTCGCCGAGGTCGAGACCTTCCAGTTCGACTTCCTGGCTGACACGCAGGCCGGTGACTGCCTTGGCGATGAAGATGGCGACCACGGTGCCGATGGCGGCCCAGACAATCGTCACACCGACCGCATAAAGCTGGACCAGCAGCTTGTCGAAGATCACATAATCTTCCGCGCCGGGGCCACCAAAGGCAGGCGAATAGACGATCGCGGTGCCGATGGCGCCGATCATGCCGCCAACGCCGTGGATGCCGAATGCATCCAGCGAGTCGTCATAGCCAAGCTTGGGCTTGATGACGGTCACGGCATAGAAGCAGATGATCGAAGCGACAGCGCCCAGGATGATGGCACCGAACGGGCCGGAGTTGCCAGCGGCTGGCGTAACGGCGACCAGGCCGGCGATGATGCCCGAACAGAAGCCCAGAGCCGAACCCTTGTGGCCGTTCAGCTTTTCAGCAAGCATCCAGAAGAGGCCGGCCGACGCCGTGGCGACGAAGGTGTTGATCATGGCGAGAGCCGCCGAACCATTGGCTTCGAGAGCTGAACCGGCGTTGAAGCCGAACCAGCCAACCCACAGCAGGCCCGTGCCAACGCCGGTCAGCGTCAGCGAGTGGGGAGCCATCGGTTCCTTGGGAAAGCCGATGCGCTTGCCGAGGATAATGCAGGCTACCAGAGCCGAAACGCCCGCATTGATGTGGACGACGGTGCCACCCGCAAAGTCGAGCGCGCCGAGCTTGAAGAAATAGCCGCTCGCTGCCCAGACCATGTGCGCGATCGGGAAATATACGATCGTCAGCCAGACAGCGGCAAACACCATCACGGCCGAGAATTTGATGCGCTCGACCACCGAACCCAGCACCAGCGCCACGGTGATCGCGGCAAAGGTCATCTGGAAACAGACGAACACATATTCGGGGATTTCGACACCCGCCGTGAACGTCGCGGCCTGCGACGCCGGGGTGATCCCCTTCAGGAACGCCTTGTCAAAGGTCGAAATGAAGTTGGACAGGCCGCTGGTATAGTCCGGCCCGAATGCCATGGAATAGCCGTACATCACCCAGATCAGCATCGCGAGGCAGGCCGCCGCGCCGATCTGCGTCATGACCGACAGCATGTTCTTCGTGCGAACGAGGCCGCCGTAGAACAGCGCCAGGCCTGGCAGGATCATCGCCAGAACCAAGACGGTCGACATCATCATCCAGGCAGTATCGCCCTTGTCGACGGTCGCGGCAGGTGCCGCCGCATCCTGTGCCCAAGCGGGCAGAGCGGTGAAGAGCGACAGCCCGGCTGCCCCCGCAACCCCGCAAAGTTTCTTGGAAAAGGTCATTATTTCCCCCTTCTTACAGCGCGGTTTCGCCGGTCTCGCCGGTGCGGATGCGCACGGCCTGACCGACATCGAGGACGAAGATCTTGCCATCGCCGATGGCGCCCGAATTGGCGGCCGCCTGGGTCGCTTCCACGACGCGCGGCGCAAGGTCGTCGTCGCAGACGACCTCGATCTTGATCTTCGGGACCATGTTGGTGGAATATTCGGCGCCGCGATAGATTTCGGTCTGCCCCTTCTGGCGGCCGAAGCCCTTTACTTCGCTGACCGTCATACCTGCGATGCCGAGCGAGGAGAGTGCCTCGCGGACATCGTCAAGCTTGAACGGCTTGATGATAGCCATGACAAGTTTCATGTCGCCCCCTGTTACTGGTGTGCAGGGGACTACTCAGCAAGAGGCGTGCCAATTTGTTAAACGCGCGTTAATGCGGGCTTATGGCGCGATGATGCGAAGGGCAGCGCCAAAAAAATGGGCAGCCATCTATTGATGCTTAAAAAATAGGCAGCATCAGCCTACCATTGCGCGCCTTCCGTAGCGGCATCGGCCTCTTCCTGCCGCGTTTCCCGGCCCAGCGCGGCATTGCGATGGGGGAAACGTCCGAAGCGGGCGATGATTGCATGATGCTGGCGGGCAAAATCCATCGATCGCTCATCGCCTGTACCTTCGAACAGGCTCAACGACAGTTCCTGATCTTCCAGCGCCTCGCTGTGCTGAAATGGCATGTAGAAGAAGAGCCGTCCGGCCCCGCCGATCTGGATGTCATAGCCATGGGCAATCGCCCCCCGCGCCACGTCCCGCGCCAGCGCGTCGGTGGCAAATGCCTCCGCCGATCCGCGGAACATGTTGCGCGGCAACTGATCGAACAGGATCACCGCGGCCAGCGCATCGTCGGCGCGGTCGAGGAAGGCGTCGGCAGGCAGCGCCCTCTTTTCGGCCCATAAAGGCTGAAATCGCGCCTGACACTGATGATCAAGCGCAGGGTCATGGCTGTACCAGCCTGTTTCCCCGACCTGGTTGAACCAGAAGTCGAGCAAGGCCGCCGCCCAATCGGCAGTAACCGCTTCGTGGCTGTCGGTCAGCATGTTCATAGGGCCTATACTCACGACCCTCCCGACCGGTTCCGCCTTCCGTAGCGGCAAAGCGTCAGGTCGCCGTGCCGCCGACCGTCAGCCCCTCCAACAGCAGGGTGGGCTGACCAACCCCGGCAGGCACGCTTTGCCCGCCCTTGCCGCACATGCCGATGCCTTCGTCCAGCGCCCAGTCGTTGCCGATGCCGACCACCTTGGTCAGCGCGGTCGGGCCATCGCCGATCAGCGTTGCGCCCTTGATCGGATCGCCCAGCTTGCCATTCTCGACCCGGTACGCCTCGGTGCAGGAAAAAACGAACTTGCCCGACACGATGTCGACCTGACCGCCGCCAAAGCTTTTGGCGAAGATGCCGGACTTCATGCGCGACAGCAATTCCTCCGGGTCGTCATTGCCGCCCTTGATGAAGGTGTTGGTCATGCGCGGCATAGGGCCATGGGCATAGCTTTCGCGACGACCGTTGCCGGTGGGCTCAACCCCCATCAGCCGGGCGTTGAGCCGGTCCTGCATGTAACCGCGCAATATGCCATCCTCGATCAGGATATTCTCGCGCGTCGGGGTGCCTTCGTCATCGATGGATAGCGAACCGCGGCGGCTGGCAATCGCGCCGTCATCGACGACGGTGACGCCGGGCGCGGCGACGCGCTGGCCAATGCGACCGGAAAAGGCGCTGGTCCCCTTGCGATTGAAGTCGCCTTCCAGCCCGTGGCCGATCGCTTCATGCACCAGGACACCCGGCCAGCCGGGACCAAGCAGCACGGTCATTTCGCCAGCGGGCGCAGCGACGGAGCGGAGATTGACCTGCGCCTGCGCCAGAGCTTCGTCGATGGCGCGATTCCAGACGGCAGGTTCCATCACCTGATCATAGAGATAGCGCCCGCCAATGCCGAAGCTGCCGGTTTCGCGGCGACCATCCTCTTCCAGGATCAGCGAGACGTTAAGCCGCACCAGCGGGCGGATGTCGGTGGCAGTGAAGCCGTCAGCGCGGACGATCTCGATCACCGACCAGCTTCCGGCCAGACTGACCGACACCTGCGCGACGCGCGGGTCACGGGCGCGGGCAGCCGCGTCGATCGCGGCGCATAGCGTCACCTTCTCGGCAAAGGGGACGATCTCCAGCGGATTGGCGTCGGTATAAAGATGGCGGTTGGTGCGCTGGGGCGGCGGCGCGGGGGGAGCGGTTGCGGGATCGAGCAGGGTCAGCGTCTCGGCCGCTTTGCGGATAGCGGCTTCGCTGATGTCATTGGCATGGGCAAAGCCCGTCATTTCGCCCGATACGCCGCGCAGGCCGAACCCGGCATCCGTCGAATAATCGGCAGTTTTCAGCCGCCCATCGTCAAAGCCGAAACTCTCGCTCGCGCGATATTGCAGGTAAAGTTCGCCATCGTCGCAGCTTTTGAGCGCATCGGCGGTCAGGCGGCGTGCGCCATCGGGATCAAGCAGGCCGGGGCGATAGAGAAGGCCACGGGCGTCGGTAAATTGGGCGGTCGGATCGGTCATGTCCCCGATATAGGGGCGACAGTAGCCAGGCCCAAAGGAAAAGTTAGAGGCTGGCGCCCGAAGCGATATCGGGCTTGCTGCCGATGTCGCCAGTGTCGGCGATGCTGCCGATTAGTACGAAGCGCCGATCGCAATAACCGCAATCGACATAGCCATGTTCGTCGATTTCGAGAAACACGCGCGGATGGCCGAGCGCTGCGGGAATGTCGCCTGAACCGTCGCAGGAGACGCGGGATTTGGAGACTCGGATGATTTCAGGCGGCTGGATCATGATCGCGGACCTAGCAGCGGCGGCGCTGCGCTGCAATATGTGGTGAGCGCTTACATCAGCGGCAGGCGGGGTCTTTTGCAGGGCTGACCCTTGCTATCCTGCACGGCCTTGGCAGCGGGCCTCCAGTCGGCGCAATCGCTCGCCACCATCACCGCAAAGGGGGACAGCATCAGCAGGGCAGGCGCGATGGTGCCGCCAATAAGGGCTGCGAAAGGCATGGCGCGATGGTGCCGCAGCGATACTTGCTACAGGATGAACGATACGCAGGCGGTTTGATTGATTGTGCCCTCGCTTGCGCGAAACCAGTAGGGCAAAACTGGTGGGCGATGACGGGCTCGAACCGCCGACATTCTCGGTGTAAACGAGACGCTCTACCAACTGAGCTAATCGCCCGCTCCTGCGGAGAAGCGTCTATCTAGGGAAAAATGCCGGGGCGTCAAGCCGGGAGTCAGGCAGTGAGCAGTCGGCGGCTGGCGCCGAACCAGCGGGTCAGCGCTTCGGCGGCCTCATTGGCCAGTGCGATAAAGATGCGTCGGCCATCATGGGGATCGGCCTGCCGTTCGACCAGCCCCTTGTCGGTCAGCGTGCGAATCCAGCGCAAGGCGGTGGTCGGCGGCACGGCGGCGGCGATGCACAGGCTGGAAACGGAGACGCGCTCATGCTCCAGCCTGGCGGCCAGCAGGTCGAGCAGCATGTCCCAGGCCGGATCGGCAAACAGGTCGCCGGGCAGGAAATCGGCGCGAATGCGGCGTGCGCGCAGCAGGTCGCGGACCTGGGTGGCGCTGATCGGCGGAGCGTCCGGGCTGGCGACTTCGCTGCCGATCGGCGCGATCGCAGGCATACCGATATAATCGCTCGCCCGGTCCGCGATGCGCGGACCAAGATCGAAACTGGGCGCGGCGACGCCGCGCGGGCGCTGGGTCATAGCCTCGATCGTGCGGGCGAGGCGTCCGACCTCTTCGCTCAATTGCTGGAGGCGGGTGCTTTCGCGGTCCATTTCATGGACCTGACCCGCCGCGGGCCGACGCTCTCCTGCGGCGATCAACGCTGACGCCAGTTCCACCCGGTCCGGATCACACAGCAATTGCGTATACGGGCTGCGCAGGCAGGCGAAAGCAAGTTCCACTGTTTCCCATCCAGCGACCAGGATCACGGCCATGCCAGTCTGGATCGCCTGGGTTTCCAGTTGCACCAGCAGCCGCTCCAGAAGCGGGGTCATGGACTGGCAAAAGACCAGTACCGCGTCACACTGAACCTGAAGATCGAGCCGCATCGGAGCGTTGTCCAGCGTGGTCAGCCCAAGCAGACGGAAGCCGGCAGCCGCCACCACTGGCTCCAGCGTTAACGCATCCGTCTGATCTGCGATGACCAACAGGCTCGCGCGCTCATCATGCGGCGCTAGCGGTGCGCTATGGCTCGTCAAAGGCGAGGCGTAGGAAAAATCTTCCATCATGGTCCGAATCCTGTTCTACCTTCGTTCCTGAGACTAAAGCAAGAACAGATCAATTCAGCCCCACATATTCGCCATTTTGGAGAGGGTCTGGAGCAATGCCGTCATTTGGCCATCGGAAAAGAACGACAGGCGGCTCGTCCCGTCCAGTTTGCAGCCAATCTGGCGGGAGGATGAAGGAAATATCCTATCGCCTCAGGAAAGGGTAAGGATTGCTCCAAAATGGAATCAGTTATTACACCGCCGTGGCGCGGGCGAAGGCGATGTAGAGTGCGCGCAGTCGCATCGCGACCGGGCCGGGGGTGCCGGTGCCGATGGTCTGGCCGTCGATGGTGACGACCGACTGGCACAGGGTCGATGCGCTGGTGATGAACGCTTCTTTCGCGGCCAGCGCTTCTGCGACGCTGAAAGGGCGGCGGATGACGGCCAGGCCGCTTTCGACTGCCAGCGCGGTCAGCGCGTCGCCGGTGCAGCCTGCCAGCACCGCCTGGCTATAGGGGCGGGTGACGATGCCTTCGTCGGTGACGATGAAGGCAGTGGAGGACGCGCCTTCGGTCACGAAGCCGTCCTCGACCAGCCAGGCTTCCTGTGCGCCCGCGTCGCGCGCGGCCTGTTTGGCCATCGCCTGCGCCAGCAATCCGGTGCTTTTGATGTCGCGCCGTTTCCAGCGCAGGTCGGGCATCGTGGCAACCGCGATGCCGGTCGTGACGGCAGGGACATGGAGAATGGGTTTGTCCTGCACGAACAGGAACAGGGTCGGCGCGGTATCGGGCGACGGCAGGAAGTCGCGCGTTGCGTCCGCGCCACGGGTCAGTTGAAGATAGACGAGACCTTCATTCAGCGCGTTGCGGGCGACGAGTTGCTTTTGCACCGCCTCAATTTCTGTAAGGCTCATGGGCAGGGCGATGCCAAGCGCGGCGGCGGAACGTTGCAGTCGGGCGAGATGGCTGGCGCTGTCGATCAGCTTGCCATCGATGACCGCCGCGACCTCATAAATGCCATCGGCAAACAGGAAGCCGCGGTCCAGCGGTGAGATCCGCGCCTCTGCAAGCGGTAGAAAGGCACCGTTGAGATAGGCGATCGACATGAAGCGGGGCATTTCCTTAGGCGATGAAGCCCCTGCTTTTGCCGGTCGGGCGGGCAGGGTCAAGCGGCTTGGCGTCGCATATCACGCTGTTGTGGCGGGAAGGGCGGAAGCGGAACTTCGCTAAATTCGCCCATATCGCGCATGGGAAATTGACGCAAAGTCGGTCGTCCGCCGGTGCGGGCAGGGGGTGGGGTGGACGATGTAAAGGAGCCGGGTGTGAATATATCAGGGGCGGGTTGTGTAGGACAGGGCACGGTCCTGCCTGACCGCCCCCTCTAGGCCGCCTTCCCCTGCAACGCTTTCTGCCGCCGCCGTTGTACCGATGAGCCTATGCCCATCGCCTCACGATATTTCGCCACGGTGCGCCGCGCTATGTCCATGCCTTTGGCGCGCAGCAGGTCGACCAGCGTGTCGTCGGACAGGATGGCATGGGGTTCTTCGGCGGCGATCAGCGCCTTGATATGGCTTTTGACTGCCTCAGCCGAGACCGCGCCGTCGCCTTCGGCATTGGCGACGCCGCTGGTGAAGAAATATTTGAGCTCGAACTGGCCGCGCGGACAGGACAGATATTTGTTCGACGTCACCCGGCTGACGGTGGATTCGTGCATCGCGATGGCGTCCGCGACGGTGCGCAGCGTAAGCGGTTTGAGGTGCGCGACGCCCTTGCGGAAAAAATCCTCCTGACAACGAACGATTTCGCTGGCGACCTTGATGATCGTTTTCTGGCGCTGGTCCAGCGCCTTCACCAGCCAGTTGGCGCTGGCCAGGCAATCGGCGAGCCATGCCTTGGCGCTCTTGTCCTGTTTGCCCGACGCGAGTTCGACATAATAATTGCGGTTGATGAGGACGCGGGGCAGCGTCGCGCTGTTAATCTCGATAGCCCAGCCGTCCGCGGTAGGCCGCACGAACAGGTCCGGCGTGACGGGCGCGGCGCGATCGCTGGAAAAGCGCAGACCGGGCTTTGGGTCATAGCTGCGCAGTTCGCGGATCATGTCCGCCATATCCTCTTCATCCACGCCGCAGATACGGCGCAACTGGGGCAGCGCGCCGCGCGCCAGCAGATCCAGATTGGCGAGCAGTCGCGCCATGCAGGGATCGTGACGGTCGGCCTCCTTGGCTTGCAGCGCCAGACATTCGGACAATGACCGCGCGCCAACCCCGGTGGGGTCGAAGCCATGGATGACGCCCAGCACCCGTTCCACGTCGCACAGCGGCAGGCCGAGCGCATGGGCGGTTTCCAGAAGATTGGCCTCCAGATAGCCCGCCGGGTCGATTTGGCCGATCAGCTGGCCAGCGACTATCAGGTCCATGCCCGACAAAGCGGCGCGGGCCTGATCCATCAGATGTTCCTGAAGGCTGGGTTCGGGATTGGCGAAACTGTCGAAATCTACCGCTTCGCCGCTGCCCCCCGTCAGCGCGTCCATGCCGCTGCCGGAGGCGCTACTCGTGCCATGGGCGCTGGCCATGCGATCGCCGGGGCCATCGTCGATAAAGGTTTCCGCGCCATAATCGACGTCGAGCGGGGAATCGCTGCTGCCTAGTCCCTGACCGATCAGATCGTCGCTCGACCCGGTTTCGGCGGCAAGCGCAGGGCGTTCCACATCCCGGTCTATGCCATCGGGCGCAGGCAGATCGTCGGGCGCGCTGCCGCTGTCGAGCAGCGGATTTTTCTCCAGCTCACCTGCAACGAATGCATCAATCTCCAGATTGGAAAGCGCCAGCAGCTTGATCGCCTGCTGGAGCTGCGGCGTCATCACCAGCGACTGGCTCTGCCGGATGTCGAGGCGTGGACCGAGCGCCATCAGACCATAACTGCGTCATGAATGGGAGTGCGCGCCGCCATCATGTCAAAGCGAGAAATTCTCGCCCAGATAGAGGCGGCGTACGTCGGCATTGGCGACCAGTTCGGTCGGGCTGCCGGCAAAGAGCATCTGGCCGCCATAGATAATGCAGGCGCGATCGACAATTTCCAGCGTTTCGCGCACATTATGGTCGGTGATGAGGACGCCGATGCCCCGGTTCTTCAGATCTTTGACCAGGTCGCGGATGTCGGCGATGGAGAGCGGGTCGATGCCTGCAAAAGGTTCGTCGAGCAGCACGATCGAGGGATTGGCGGCCAGCGCGCGGGCGATTTCGCAGCGGCGGCGTTCGCCCCCCGACAGCGCCATTGCCGCCGAATCGCGCAAACGGGTCAGGCCGAATTCGTCGAGCAGCTGCTCCAGCCGGGCGTCGCGCGCATCACGGTCCGGCTCGGCCAGTTCCAGTACGGCGCTGATATTCTGCGCGACGGTCAGGCCACGAAAGATCGACGTTTCCTGCGGCAGATAGCCCAGCCCCAATATGGCGCGGCGATACATGGGCAGGCCGGTAATATCCTGCCCGTCCAGCACGATGCGGCCGCGGTCGGGGCGGACCAGCCCCATCACCGAATAGAAGCAGGTCGTCTTGCCCGCGCCATTGGGGCCAAGCAGGCCGACCACTTCGCCCTTGCCCACGGTCAACGACACGTCGGACAGGACGACGCGCTTGTCATAGCTTTTGGCGATCGAGATGACCGACAGGCCGTCACCCAGTTCCTGCGGGGCAAGGGGGTGGTGGGCCTGGGCTGGCCGATCCTGGGTGGTGACGTCGTGCATGGTTCGTCCATTCTTGCAGCCAATGGATTGACCGCCAGTAAAAATTGGTCCGCCCGCGGGGCAGTTGGCATTCTTTGTGCATGGGATTGCCGCCGGGGCAAGGGGGAAAATGGCGTGATGAGGCGCGGGCGCGCCTAGCCGCGCACCGGCAAAGCGGTCTGATATTTGGTGACCGACAACGCAAATTGCGATGATGCGCCCGCGACGGAGGGGTGCTTGAGCAGGGTACGCATCAGGAAATGCTCATAATCGGCGACATTGGAGGCGACGACGCGCATCAGATAATCCCATTCGCCCGACATGGAATAGCATTCCATCACCTGATCATGATCGCGCACGAACGCTTCGAACGCGGCGATCGAATCGCCCGAAAACTCCTTCATCCGCACATGGCAGAATATGGTCACATCCTGCCCCAGCAGGTGCGGATCGGCCAGGCGGACTGCGCCGCGCAGCACGCCCGCTTCCTCCAGCGCCCTGACCCTGCGCCAGCAGGATGGGCCGGTGCTGCCGACCCGTTCGGCCAGATCGGCATTGCTGAGCGCGGCGTCACGCTGCAACTCTGCAACGATGCGGCGATCCAAAGCATCCAGTTCAACAAATTTCGTCATGAAATCACCGATATGTGAATTGAAATTACAGTTATACCCTGATTATCGGCCATTTTGAAAAGCAATTTCGCGCCCGATTTGCGATGCTGCGGCCATGGCTGAAACCCCGCACGCCGAAACCCCACTGGATCGTCCCGCGCACGCCGCAGAGGACTGGACCGTTCCGCAGGACTGGGACCGCTACAGCGCGGCCGATCATGCGATGTGGGACCGGCTGTTCGAGCGGCAGGCGCGCATGCTGCCGGGGCGGGTGGTGCCGGAATTCATGGCGGGGCTGGACATATTAAGGATGGATCAGCCGGGTATCCCGCGTTTCGACGCGCTGTCCGACCGATTGATGCAGGCGACCGGGTGGCAGGTGGTGGCAGTGCCGGGGCTGGTGCCCGACCGTCTGTTTTTCGATCATCTGGCCAATCGCCGCTTTCCCGCCGGGCGCTTCATCCGCACGCCAAGCCAGGAGGATTATCTGGAGGAGCCGGACGTGTTTCACGACGTGTTCGGCCATGTTCCCCTGCTCGCCAATCCGGTGTTCGCCGATTATATGCAGGCCTATGGCCAGGGCGGGCTGCGCGCCGACGGGCTGGGCGCGATCGAGAAGCTGGCGCGGCTTTACTGGTACACCGTCGAATTCGGGCTGATCGACACGGACGAGGGCCTGCGCCTCTATGGCGCGGGGATCGTGTCGTCCAATGCCGAATCGCATTTCGCGCTGGAGGATGCCTCCCCCAACCGGCTGGGCTTCGATCTTCAGCGGCTGATGCGGACCCGTTATAAAATCGACGATTTCCAGCAAAGCTATTTCGTCATCGACAGTTTCGATCAGCTGTTGCGCCAGACTGTCGAGACCGATTTCGCGCCGCTCTATGCCGCGCTGGCGCAGCAAAGCGATCTGGATACCGACACCATCCTGCCAGGCGACCGGGTCTTCACCCGCGGGACGCAGGCCTATGCCCATAAGAAAATGCAAGAGGAGCCGAAATGACTACCAGCGCCGATAACCCCCTGGGCCTTAACGGTTTTGAATTTGTCGAATTCACGTCGCCCGACCCCGAAGCGATGGCCGCGCAGTTCGAGGCGCTGGGCTTTACCGCGACCCACCGGCACCCGACCAAGAATATCACCCGCTTCAAGCAGGGGCGGATCAACCTGATGCTCAACCGCGACGATGCGGGCCGGGTGGCGGCGTTTCGCGGGATGCACGGCCCCTCTGCCAGCGCCATGGCCTTTCGCGTCGCCGACCCGCAGGGCGCGCTGCAATGGGCGCTGGCCAATGGCGCGCAGCCGACCGAGGAGGATGACACGGTCATCATGGGGATTGGCGGCGCCTATCTCTATTTTATGCCCGACCATGGCGATCCCTATGCCAACTGGGCCGAATTTCCCGGCTGGCGCGAAGCGGAGGCGCGCAACAATGTCGGGCTCGACCTGCTCGACCATCTGACCCACAATGTCCGGCGCGGGCAGATGCGGGTGTGGAGCGAATTCTACCGCACCCTGTTCGGGTTCGAGGAACAGAAATTCTTCGACATTAAGGGCAAGGCGACCGGCCTCACCAGCCAGGCGATGATCGCCCCGGACAAGGCGATCCGCATTCCCCTGAACGAAAGCCAGGACGACAAGAGCCAGATCGAGGAGTTCATCCGCGAATATCATGGTGAGGGTATCCAGCATCTGGCGCTGACCACCGACGATATTTACGGCACGGTCGAAAAGCTGCGCGCGCGCGGCGTGCGGTTGCAGGACACGATCGAGACCTATTACGAACTGGTCGACAAGCGCGTCCCCGGCCATGGGGAGGATCTGGAACGGTTGCGCCGCAACCGCATTCTGATCGATGGCGATGTTGAAACCGAGGGGCTGTTGCTTCAAATCTTTACCGAGCCGATGTTCGGGCCGATCTTTTTCGAGATCATCCAGCGCAAGGGCAATGAAGGCTTTGGCAACGGCAATTTCCAGGCCTTGTTCGAAAGCATCGAATTGGACCAGATACGGCGCGGGGTGGTGAGCGTCGACGCCTGACGCAAGGCTTGGGAGGAGAGGATCGACATGCATTATCTCCCCGGCTGGGGCAATCATCATGCGAGCGAGGCGGTGGCCGGGGCGTTGCCGGTGGGGCGCAATTCGCCCCAGCATGTGCCGTTCGGACTCTATGCCGAACAATTGTCCGGCACCGCCTTCACCGCGCCGCGCCATGACAACCGGCGCAGCTGGCTCTACCGGATGCGGCCAAGCGCGGGGCATCCGCCGTTCCGGCCCTATGGGCGCGATACGCTGATCGTAGCGGGGCAGGTCGATACGCCCAACCGGCTGCGCTGGAATCCGCTGCCTGCCGCCGGGGCGGGGGTGGATTTCGTCGATGGCCTCGTCACGATCGCGTCCAATGGCGATATTGGCGCGGGGACCGGCTGCGCGGTGCATCTCTATGCCGCCAGCGCGTCCATGGTGGATCGCGCCTTTTTCAGCGCCGATGGCGAAATGCTGATCCTGCCGCAGCAGGGGCGGCTGCGCATCGTGACCGAAATGGGCGTGCTGGAGGTTGCGCCGTTGCAGGTCGCGCTGATCCCGCGCGGGGTGCGCTTTCGGGTCGAACTGCCCGATGGCGCGGCGCGCGGCTATGTCTGCGAAAATCACGGCGCGCTGTTCCGGCTGCCGGACCTGGGACCGATCGGTTCCAACGGCCTTGCCAATGCCCGCGATTTCGAGGCGCCGGTCGCAGCGTTCGAGGATGTCGAGCGGCCAACCCGGATCGTGCAGAAATATGGCGGCACGCTGTGGGAGAGCGAGCTTGACCATAGCCCGTTCGACGTGGTCGCCTGGCACGGCAATCTGACGCCCTGTCGCTATGATCTCACGCGCTTCAACACGATCGGCACGGTCAGCTACGACCATCCCGATCCGTCGATCTTCACGGTGCTGACCAGCCCCAGCGATACGCCGGGCACGGCCAATGTCGATTTCGTGATCTTCCCGCCACGATGGATGGTGGCGGAGGACACGTTTCGCCCGCCCTGGTTCCATCGCAATGTGATGAGCGAATATATGGGGCTGATCCACGGCCAATATGATGCCAAGGCAGGCGGCTTCGCACCCGGCGGGGGCAGCCTGCACAATAATATGTCGGGTCATGGCCCGGACGTCGACAGTTGGCGCAAGGCGGTGGATGCCGTCCTTTCGCCCCACAAGATAGAGGAAAGCATGGCGTTCATGATCGAGAGCAGGATGGCGTTTCGCCTCACCCGCTGGGCAATGGAAACCCCTTTGTTGCAGGCTGATTATGACGCCTGCTGGCAGGGCTTTCCAAAGGCGCGGCTGCCATGACCGGCTGGTGGACCACCGACGAAACGCATGATCCGGCCCGGACCAGCTGGGTAGCGAGCGCGCAGGGTCATGCCGATTTCCCGATCCAGAACCTGCCCTATGGCGTCTTTTCGCCAGCCGGGGGGAAGGCGCGGATCGGCACGGCGATCGGCGACATGGTTCTGGACCTGGCGGCCTGCGCGGACGCGGGACTGATCGGGGAGGGGGGTGAGAGGCTGCTGCTCCCGACGCTCAACGCGCTGATGGCGATGCCGGTCGACGCACGCCGCGGCTTGCGCCGCGCGATCAGCACGTTGCTGTCCGACCCGGCGATGCAGGGAGCGGTCGAACCGCATCTCTACGCCGCGTGCGATTGCACGCTGCATCTGCCTGCGCAGATCGGCGACTATAGCGACTTCTATGTCGGCATCCACCACGCCACCAATGTCGGTCGCCAGTTCCGGCCCGACAATCCGTTGCTGCCCAATTATAAATATGTGCCGATCGGCTATCATGGCCGGGCTTCGTCGATCCGCCCGTCGGGGCAGCCGCTGCTGCGTCCCTGCGGCCAGCGCAAGGCGCCCGACGCCGACGCGCCCGTCTATGGTCCCAGCGTGCGGCTTGATTATGAGCTGGAAATGGGGGTGTGGATCGGCCAGGGCAATGATCAGGGCGCGCCCATAGCCATTCATGACGCGGCGGATCACATCGCCGGCTTCTGCCTGCTCAACGACTGGTCGGCGCGCGATTTGCAGGCATGGGAATATCAGCCGCTCGGCCCCTTCCTCTCCAAAAGCTTTCATTCCACCATTTCGCCCTGGGTCGTGACCGCGGAAGCGATGGCGCCGTTCCGCATCGCCCAGCCCGTGCGGCCCGATGGCGATCCGGCGCCCTTGCCCTATCTAGCCGATGCCGATGATCAGGCGCATGGCGCGCTTGGCGTGATGCTGTCTGTCTATCTCCTCAGCGCAGCGATGCGCGATGCGGGCATGGCGCCGATGCGCCTGAGCCAGGGTCCGGCCAGCAATCTCTACTGGACGGTGCAGCAGATCGTGACCCATCAAGCGTCCAATGGCTGCAACATGATGCCCGGCGATCTGCTTGGCACAGGCACGATTTCCGCGCCGACTAGGGACGGTTTTGGCAGCCTGCTGGAATTGTCCGTAGGGGGCAAGGAGCCGCTGAGCCTGCCCACAGGCGAAACCCGCGCCTTTCTGGCCGATGGCGACGAAATCATATTGCAAGCGGTCGCGCAGGCGGATGGATTCGTGCCCATCGGCTTTGGCGAATGCCGGGCGCAGGTCTTGCCCGCACGGGCGTAAACGGCCGACAAGCCGATGCGCCACAGGCACATCGCAAAAATGGCGGTCGTTCCGGGGCTGGAGGGGAAACCCGGAACGACCGCCAAACATGCAAGGCGGCGATGACTGCCGCGTTGCACGGGGCGCTTAGTCGAATTTGAAGCGGACGCCCAAGGCGAAGGTGCGGTCGATCAGCAATGTGCTGGAATTGAACTCCGTCGGATTGCCGACCTCGCCGAACTTGTAATAATTTTGCTGCTTCGCCTTGGTGATGTTCACGGCGTCGAAGGTGATGCCGATATCTTCGTTCAGGTTCAGCGTCAGCTGGAAGTCCAGGCTCTTTTCCGGCGCGCGCCACATGCCGATCGGGTTGGCGAAGGCGCGGGCTTCATTGTTGTTCAGGAACCCCTTGCGCCAGATATAGGACAGGCGCGCGCCGACCGGGCCTTTGTCATAGGCCAGCGTGGCGTTGTAGGACAGTTTCGACACGCCGAAGAAGGCCGACTTGGCGGTGCCGGTGATTTGCCCGGCATTGTCGACGACCGGGATCGTCTGTTCCGAATCCAGGATCGTCGCGCTGCCGGTAAAGCCCAGGCCGTCGAGGACCGAAGGCAGGTAGGAGGGGAAATAGGTCAGCCCCAGTTCCAGCCCCTTGAGCGTGCCGTTGGATGCGTTGGCCGGGCGGGTGATGTTGAAAAATTCGGTATAGGTTTCGTTGCGGGGCAGATAATTGTTCGGAATGAACTCCCGCACGGTCAGCGGCACGACCAGGCCATCGATCTTGCGCTGGAAGGCGGTGGCGTAGATGGCGCTGTTGCGTCCGAAATACCATTCGATCGCCAGGTCCATATTCTTCGACTGGGTCGCCCGCAAATTGGGGTTGCCCGACGATCCGGTGCCAAAGCCAACGCGCGACAGGTCGCCCGTCAGCGCCAGATTGGGATTGAGGTCGCCAAAGGCCGGACGACGCAGCGTTTCGCCATAGTTGAAGCGGATGCGCAGATTGTCGGTGATATTGTAGCGCGCGGTGAAGGACGGCAGGAATTTTTCCGAACCCGTCGATACGGTGGTCCGGGCGAAACCATTGCCGCGATCAAAATAGTCATATTCGGTGTCGATCGCGACGAAGCGCACGCCACCCTGCAACTGAAGCGGACGACCGAAAATTTCGATCTCCCCATCGGCCAATATATAGGCGGCGAGGTTCGTTTCGTTGATGCCAAAGACATGGCCGAACGTCATCTGGTCCGACAGCAGCAGGCCGGGCGCGACGGCGCGGTACAACTGGCGCACGGCATCCTTGTTCATGCTGCGCGGATCGGCCAGCACCCAGCTGGTCGGAATGTCGGCGCGCCCGTCGAAGAAGCCGCTATTGGTGAAGGGGCTGCCCTCGCCAAAGGCGTCGAGCGTGACGCCAAGGCCACCGGCGCCCTGATCGCGCACATAGCTGTCGGCCTTGCGGCTGTCATAGCGCCAGCCCGCCTTGATCCGGCGCAGAAAGCCGTCGTCCCACTTATATTCGCCGTCCAGCATCATGGTCAGCGCGCTGCCGGTATTTTTCGTGCCGCTGTCGAACAGATTGCCCACGGTCCATTTGCTGGCGTCGGTCAGCACGTCCTGATTGCCGAAGCTGTAGGCGGGCAGGCCGCCGCCTGCGTTGAAATCAATGTCGAGATCGAGCGGGCCGCGATCGGTGCGGATGGCGAAGAAGGAGGTTTCGTTCTTGCTGTCCTGATAGGCCAGGTCGGCGACGATCTTGCCGTTGGCGCCGACATCCCATTTGGCGTTCAGCGCATAGACATAGCTGTCGGTGCGGTTGGTTGCCATGTCGCCGCTGTTGAAGCCTGCGACCGCGCCCACCCGGCGCGACTTGATGATGTTCGTGCCTTCATAGAGTTCAAAGCTGTTGGCGACGTCCGCGGGCAGATTGCCCCACCAGTCGGCGAAGCTGAAATGCAGGCTGTTGAAGGTTTCGCCCCGGAAGCCGGTGTAAAAGACTTCGGCGGTGTAAACCGAACTGTCATTGGGCGCCCATTGCAGCGCCGCGTTGATCGAGGGTCGTTCACGCTTGCCGTACAGGTCGGACGCGATGACGGCGTCGCGCGACAGATAATAGGGGGTGGCGACGCCATTGATGTTGAGCGTCGATCCGGGGGCGGTCGGCAGGCCCGCGTCCAGGCCGGGCGTCCAATTTTCGTTACTGCCGCCGGGGAAGATGCGTTGCAGCGGTGTCAGGCCCGAACCGGCGGGCGGCGTTTCGGTGGCGAACGGCACCATCGCGCCGGCCTGCAGATTCTGGTTGCGATATTGCGCCCTGGTATAGCTGGCATTGACCAGCAAGCCGATGTCGCCGATGCCGGTTTCCCACCGATCGCTGACGAGCAGGGCGACGTTGGGATTATATTTGTCCGCCAGTTCCGAATAGACGCCACGCGCCAGGCCGGAAATGGTGAAGCCGTCAAAGTCGAGCGGGCGACGGGTCTGGACGTCGATCTGGCCCGCCAGGCCGGTTTCAAGCTGATCGGCCGAGCGGGTCTTGTAGACGTCGATCCGGCTGACCAGGTTCGCGGAAATATCCTGCAGCGCGAAGGATGTGCCAGCGGCGGTGAAGATGTTGCGGCCGTTGAGCGTCGTCAACGGATCTGTCAGGCCGCGGATGGTGATGCCCGCCGTTTCACCCCCGGCGCGGTCGGTGACCTGAATGCCGGTGACGCGCTGGAGCGCTTCGACAACATTATTGTCGGGCAGCTTGCCGACATCTTCCGACACGATCGAATCGACAATCTGGGTCGAATTCTTGCGGACATTGAGCGCGCCGACAATCGATGCGCGCACACCGGTCACCACGATGTCGGCGGTGTCGTCCTCTGCGGCCATCTGGGGGGCGGGGCTGGTTTGCGCGTGGGCGCTGGCGCCCAGCATCAGCGCGAACATGGATACGGAGCATAATGCGATCGGCAGACGTGCCATTTCAAGTCCTCCCCTATGGCTGGCCCATTCGCCATGCCCTGAATTACTCGGACTAATTATTGCTCAGACAAATGGAGTGCAAGCGAAATTTTCTGGTGGGGCCGCATGAGGGCGGGGCGTGACATTATTGCTGCATCAGAAAGTGCCGGATATTCAAGGATAGTCCGGCCGGAAACGGGTCTGGCGAGGGGCTGGCGGCCCGCCGATATGCAAGATCTGACATTGCCTATTTGTCGGAGCATATCGGTTGTCGTCAGTCCGCACGCCAGCGTGCCGCAGCGTCACGGCTGCGTACGAGGCGAATCTGGCCGTCTGCCACGCCGATCGCCTTGCCCGGCGCGGCGATCGCGGCAAAGCGGATGGTGCCCCGCCGCGCATCGGCCAGGCGGACGAACTGGCTGCGCAGGTCGAAATCGGCGCTGTTGCTGTCAGGCTCCAGCGCGACCGATCCGTCCTTGCGCGCGACCAGATAATGGCCGGGCATCAATATGGGGGACAGCATGACGCTTTGCTGACCCGCGCGGCCGGGCGTCTGGCGGAACTGCGTCTGGGCCAGCAAGGGGTTGCCCGCGATCAGGCGGGGGCCGTCATGCGCCAGCAGCAGTTTGGCATTGGTGGCTGACGCAAAGCGCTCCGGCAGTGGTCCGTTGCCTACCGGCACACCGAAATCGGGGATGCCATCGGCGGTATAATAGAGCCGCTGGACGCGGGTATGGCGGTCCGGGTTGAACAGCGGGTCGCCCTGGATCGCCTCATAATCCCGGCCATGATAGACCAATATGTCGCGTCCCTGTTCGTCCACGGTGAAACTGTTATGGCCAGGGCCGAACACGCTGGTTTCCCGGCATGTCGTGAAAACCGGCTGTGGTGATTTGGTCCAGCTGGCCGCGTCGAGCAGGTCGGCGTCTTCATCCGCGGTCAGCATGCCCAGGCAGTAGCGCGCGTCGGTCGCGCTGGCCGAATAGGTCATGAACAGACGGCCATTGCGGTGCAGGACGGCAGGCGCTTCGGCGACCTTGTAGCCGCGAATTTCCCAATCGAGCGTCGGCACGGTCAGGCGGGTCACCTTGCCCGCCAGCTTCAACGGGGATTCCAGCTTGGCTATGTACAGGTTACTGTTCGTCTCGATCCCCGGTTCGCGCTGCGCCCAGGCGAAATAGCGCTGGCCCTTGTGGACGAAGCTGGTCGAATCGAGGTTGAAACTGTCCCACGGCGCCTGAAACTGGCCGAGCAGGCTCCACTTGCCGGTCATCGGATCAGGCCCGTCGCAAACGAGGGCATAGGTGCGGATGCGGAACACATCCTCGCCCCCGCCGCTGGGCCCGGCGGCGAAATAGATGATCCACTGTCCATCGATCCGGTGCAGTTCGGGCGCCCAGATGAAGCCGGACAGAGGGCCGGTCTTTTCATGTCGCCACAGCACGGCTTCGGTTGCGCTGGTCAGGCCCGCGATCGTCTTTGACCGGCGCAGCACCAGCCGGTCATATTCGGGGACTGACCCGGTCATGTAATAATGGCCATCGTCATGGCGAAATATCTGCGCATCGGCGCGCTGGCGGACGAGCGGGTTTTGCGGTGCGGCCACGGGCGCTTCGGCGACCTTGGCGCGCGCCATCATCGGCGCGGCGGACAGGACGGCGCTGCTGGCGATGAAGCCACGGCGGGACAGGGTGAAATGCATGTCTTTCTCTCCGGTCGGTATTCAATAATCGGCCTGGGGCCAGCCGTCCGCGCCCCAGCGGACCGGCGCGATCCGCAGGGTCGGGGCGCCGTTCGATTGCTTGTCATAGGCGTGGTAGACGACATAATCCTGGCCGTCCCTGTCATGCAGCCAGCCCGCATGACCAGGACCACGGAAGCGCTGTTGTTCCTGCAGGTCGGCGCGCAGGAAGATGGTGCCGCCCCCTTCCAGCATCGAACTGCCATCCTTGCCCAGATAGGGGCCGGTAATCGCCTTCGACCGGCCGATGACGGTGTAATAGGTGCTGGCCGCGCCCTTGCAGCAATAGTCGTAGGACGCCATCAGCCAATAATAGCCGCCATGGTCGATGATGAAGGGCGCTTCGACCGGGGCCGGACCACCCGCCGGGGCCGGACGCCGGGCGATGGCGACGGGCCTGGCCTTAGGATTTTTGGGCTTGCCGCTTTTTGGGTCCAGTTCGAACAGCTTAAGGCCCGTCCAGAAGCTGCCGAGCGAAAGCCAGTGACGGCCTTCGCGGTCGATGATGAAATTGGGGTCGATCGCGTTGAAGTCGTCGCTCTTGTCCGACATGACGACCATGCCTTCGTCCCGCCAATGATAATCGGGCGCGTCAGGGGCCAGCGTCGGGCTGGTCGCCAGGCCGATCGCGGATCGGTTCGATCCGAAGGTGGAGACCGAATAATAGAGGCGGTAGCGGCCATTCACATAGCTGATGTCGGGCGCCCACATGCCATCGCTGCCGGGGATCGCCGCCTTTGCCCAGTCGGGCAGGGCGGTAAAGACCGGCGCACCGGCGGTCCAGTGGATGAGGTCAGGGGACGTGCGGGTTTCGATCAGCCGCTGGCCATGGCCGGTGCTGAATATATGATAGGTGTCGCCCTGCCGGATGATGACCGGATCATGGGTGGGCGTCAGGTCGCCGGTCAGGCGGCTGTTGAGCGTGTCGCGCGGCGGCGGGGACGGCTGCTGCGCGCTGGCGGGGATCGCCAAAAGGGCGAGCGCCAGCCAAGCGATGAACGTCGGTCGCCTCATGCGGACCTCTCCAATTAAAGACATGTGCTCCCGCGCAGGCGGAAGCACATGGCACTTCAGGCTTTACTGCAACTCCAGCACCACGACCGACTTGGGCGGCAAGGTCACGCTCAGCGTGCCGCCGCTGACCTGCGCCCCGGTAAAGGCGACCGGCTTGACGGTGTCGGGCGCGTCGAACGTGTTGTGGGCGTTGATCGCTGATGCGGTCAGGATGCGGCCGGTGACGTTCGCGGCATTCAGCCCGTCCAGCTTGACCGTGACGCTATTGGGCTGGTTGGGGTCCAGGTTGGACAGGCCGACATGCACCTTCCCATCCTTGCCCCGGACCGCCGATCCGCTGACGGCGGGCATCGACCATTTGTCCTTATGGTACCAGGGTGTGTCGATGCTGATCGGCAAGACGGTGGCATCCTGCCAGGGCTTGTACATTTCAAACACATGATAGGTCGGCGTCAGCGCCATCTTGCTGCCATCGGTCAGGATCATGGCCTGCAACACATTCACCATCTGGGCGATGGCGGTCATCTTCACCCGGTCGGCATGACGCGCAAAAATGTCGAGATGGATCGACGCGACCAGCGCATCGCGCAGCGTATTTTGCTGGCGCAGGAAACCGGGATGGGTGCCTGGGTCATCGGCATACCAGGTGCCCCATTCATCGACCGCCAGCCATATTCTCTTGGCCGGATCATATTTGTCCATGATGGCGCTATGCCTAGTGATCAATTCGTCGATGCGCAGTGCTTCGGCCAATGTGTTGGCCCAGCCCGTCTCGTCAAACTGAGTGGAGGAAGCGCGCGGCGGCCAGGCGCCTGGGATGGTGTAATAATGGAGCGACAGCGCGTCGAGCTGGCCGCTCGCCATCTTCATCATCGTCTCGGTCCAGTTATAATCGTCGGAATTGGCGCCTGCCGCGATTTTCATGATCCTCGTGCCGCGCGGCGCCTTGATGAAGGTGGCGTAGCGGCGCGTGACGTCGGCGGCATATTCGGCGCGCATATTGCCGCCACAGCCCCACAATTCGTTCCCGACGCCGAAATAGGGAACGGCCCATGGTTCCTTACGCCCGTTCTTCGCGCGTTCTTCGGCCAGCGTTCCCGCAGGCGACGTCATATATTCGACCCATTCGGCCATTTCCTGCGGCGTGCCATTGCCGACATTGCCCGCGACATAGGCTTCCGCGCCGATCTGGCGGATCAGCTCGAAAAACTCATGGGTGCCGACCGTGTTCGGCTCGGTCACGCCGCCCCAATGGGTGTTGATCTTGACCGGGCGCTTGGATTTGCCGCCAATGCCTTCGCGCCAATGATATTCGTCGGCAAAGCAGCCGCCGGGCCAGCGTACGACAGGCACGGACAGGTTCCTGAGCGCCGCAATCACATCGTTGCGGAAGCCGTTCGTGTTGGGGATCGTCTTGTCATTGCCGACCCACAGGCCGCCATAAATGCCGTTGCCCAGATGTTCGGCAAACTGGGTGAAGATGCGCTTGTCATAGACCGGGCCGGGGCTGGCGGCGTTGATCGTCGCGGTCGTCGGCTTGCCATCCGTGTCGGCATGGGCGCTGGTGGCAAGCGCCGTAGCGCAAAGTAGCAGCGTGGCCGTCGTGCGGCGCAGGGCTTTGATCATGTCGTCCACTCCTGTGATCTTAATCGTGAAATGCGTCAGTGGTCTCGCGCCGCCCGCGCAGGAAAGCGTCGGCGACCAGCCGCAGCGGATCGGTATCGACGTCCGATCGCCCGCCCCGGATCAGCGCGGCAAAGCGGCTGTAGAGCCCCGGATATTCGACATCCTCGCCATGGTCGGTGGAACCGGGCAGGTGCAGCACCGCGCCCCCTTGCGACAATTTGAGTGTGCCTGCGTCGGTTTCGACGGCAATGTCCCAGCTTTGCGGGCCGGTCTGCCGCCAGTCGAGGTCCATGTGGATCGGCGCGCCGCCCGTGTCGCGAAAATGCAGATCAGCCGCGATCGGGGCGGCGCGATTGTCCGGCAGGATCAGCGTCGCATCCTTCAGGAAGAAGGGGCGCGGCAGGATGTGGGTCGCTATCGAGAGCGCGTTGATCCCCGGATCAAACACGCCAAGACCGCCGGGCTGCCAGATCCACGCCTGCCCCGGATGCCAGACGCGCACATCCTCCCGCCAGACGATCGACACGCTTTGGATCTTCCGCTCCGCCAGCCAGGCGCGCGCCGGAGCGACGCCTGCGGCAAAGCGGCTGTGCCAGGCCGCGAAAAGGGAAACGCCCACCTTGTCCGCCTGCGCCTGCAACGCGCCGACTTCGGCCAGCGTCGCGCCGGGCGGCTTTTCCAGAAACATATGGATGCCGCGCCCCAGCGCCTGCGCCGCCAGATCATAGCGGACCTGCGGCGGGGTGCAGAGCGCTATCGCGTCCACCGCCGGGCCGTCATGCAGCAGCGCGTCCAGGCTGGCCAGATGCGGCACCCCCTCCAGCCCGGCATCATGCGGGCTGACCGTCGCGGCCAGGCTGAAGGCGCTATTGCCACGGATGGCGGGGACATGCTGGTCGCGCGCAATCTTGCCCATGCCCACGATTGCGATGCGGATCGGGTCCATGGCGGTCAGAGCGCCTGAACGACCACTTCGACGGGCCGGGCGCGTTGCAACGCATTGCGCACCGGCAGGGTGAAGGGCGCGGCGGCGATTTCGAACACATCGCCTTCCTGCGTTGCGATGCCATCGCTGAACGACAGCGTCGCCGTGCCGAAGAAATGGACATGGACGTCGCCGGGACGGCGGAACAGGTCATATTTGAAATGATGATGTTCCAGATTGGCGAAGCTGTGCGACATATTGCCTTCGCCCGACAGGAACGGCTTTTCCCAGATCGGGACGCCATCGCGCAGGATGCGGCTGGCACCCTCGATATGCGCAGGCGGGGTGCCGACCAGCAATTCCGGGCCAAGCGCGGCCTGCCGCAGCTTTGAATGGGCGAGCCACAGATAATTGTGCCGCTCGGTCACATGGTCGCTGAACTCGTTGGCCAGCGCCAGGCCGAGCCGATAGGGCTGGCCATCATCACCGATGATGTAGATGCCCGCAAGTTCCGGCTCCTCGCCGCCATCCCTGGCAAAGGCCGGCATGGTCAGCGGTTCGCCCGGCCCCACCAGTTGCGACCCGTCGCCCTTGTAAAACCATTCGGGCTGCTGGCCGACGGCGCCCGGTGCGGGCTTGCCGCCCTCCAGCCCTTCCAGGAACATGCGCATGGAATCGGTCTGTCGTTCCGCAGCAGCCGCTTCACGGTGCATCTTGTCGCGGCCTTCGGCGGAGCCAAGATGGGTCAGGCCCGTGCCGGTCAACTGGATATGCGCGTCATCGTCATGGTCGATGGGGGCGAGCAATTCGCCCGCTGCAAAGGCCGCGGCAATGTCGATCGCATCGCCCGCGCCCGCCGCTTCGACCGCGGCGCTCAGGCTGATGTTACGGGCGATCGCGTCGAGCGCAAGGGCGCGGATGCTGGCATAGCCCGGTACGATATGGGCGGCATCGCCCTGCGCCGCGATGACGGAGCGGACGCCGCTGGGGGCACGATGCTGCAACAGGCGCAATGTCATGAAAAAACTCTCCTCCCGCACGCCATTTGCGGCGCTGGCTGATCCTGAATGATGGCCGATCATGTGCTTGGGCGGCTGCAATATGCAGCAGCGCTTGCGTGATGACTCTCTCAATTACTCCGACATATTACAGGAAGATGGTAATGGCAATGCTTGTATTCTACATCGATCCGTGCCTGATAGGTGCAAGGTGGGAGGAGCCGGGATGGGACAGGACAGGCCGTCAAAAACTGCGCATGCCGCGGAAAATGGGGATTCGGCAAAAGTGGCGCGGGGGCCTGGCAGGCGATTGCACGGGGCGATCGCGCACAAGCTGGGTACGGCGATCTTGTCTGGCCAATATGCGCCGGGCGATGTCCTGTCGGGCGAGGTCGCCTTTGCCGAGGAACTGGACGTGTCGCGCAGCGCCTATCGCGAAGCGATTCAGGTGCTGACCGCCAAGGGCCTGGTGGAAAGCCGCCCCAAGGCCGGAACGCGGGTGTTGCCGCGCACCCGCTGGAACCTGCTTGATCCCGAAGTGCTGGGCTGGGCCTTTGCCGGGGAACCCGACATCCAGTTCGTGCGCGACCTGTTCGAGCTGCGGGCCATCGTCGAACCGGCCGCTGCCCGGCTGGCGGCGCAGCGGCGCGACAAGAATGACATCAAGATCATGAAGGACGCGCTGGCCGCGATGCGCCGCCATACGCTGGCGACCGAGCTGGGGCGCGCGGCCGACCGCGATTTTCACAATGCGATCCTCAACGCGACCCGCAACGATGCGCTTCAGGTATTGTCCGCCAGCATTGGATCGGCGGTCAACTGGACCACCCAATATAAGCAGCGCGCCCGCGCCCTGCCGCGCAACCCGATCCCCGACCATGTCCGCGTGTTCGACGCGATCGCGGCGGGAGACGCGGCGGCGGCGGCCGAGGCGATGGGCGTGCTGGTCGATCTGGCGCTGGAGGATACTGCAAGCGCGATGGGGGGATGATCCTGCCCGGTACGGGGAATGAAAAAGGCCGGAGCAGGATGGTCCTGCTCCGGCCTTTTTTTGCCCCGAAGTGCGACCCTCGGCTGTTTTTGGCTTATTCCGCGACTGGCTGGTCGGGCAGCGCATGGGTCACTTTCGATCCCCATAGCGCGTAGAAGAGGATGTAGAGTTCGCACGCCGCGGTCAGCAGGAACGACCATTGCAGGCCGAATTCGTCCGCCAGCTTGCCCTGCACCACGACCAGCGCGCCACCGGCGATCGCCATGATCAGCAGGCCCGATCCTTCCTCGGTCAAGGGGCCAAGTCCCTTGATACCCAGGGTGAAGATGGTGGGGAACATGATCGAATGGAACAGGCCGACCAGGATCAGCGACCACATCGCGATCGGGCCGGTGGTGAAGACCGTCACCAGCATGACGATGAACGCCCCGATCGAGAAGGCGGCCAGCACATGGCCTGCATCGAATTTCTGCATGATCGCAGAGCCGGCAAAGCGGCCAACCATCATCCCGCCCCACAGCAGGCTGAGATAATTGCCTGCCTGCTCATGGGTCAGATTGGCGATATCGGGCTGGCTGACGAAATTGACGAACAGGTTGGCGACGCCGATTTCCGCGATCAGATAGATGAAGATGGCCGGGATGCCGAACACCAGATTGCGATGCACCCAGAGCGAGTGCTTCTTGCGCTCTTCCTTGCTGTGACGCGACGTCGCATTGCCCATGGCGGGCAGGGGGAAGCGGGCGATGATGACCGCCAGAACCACCAATATGACCGCGACGATGATATAGGGCAGGATCACCGACTGCGCGTCGGCCAGCCGTTCGGCCTGGGTCAGGACGACATCGCCCTGCGACGTGCCACCCTTCGACCGGCCCAGGATCAGATAGGCGCCAAAGAGCGGGGCGAGCATCGTGCCCGCCGAGTTCATCGCCTGCACCAGATTGAGGCGCGAGGAAGCGGTTTCCGGCTTGCCAACGACCGCGACATAGGGGTTGGCCGCGACCTGCAACAGGGTGATGCCGCTGGCGATGACGAACAGCATGACCAGCGTCACGCCATAGGAGGGGATGGACGCCGCCAGCGTCATGCCCGCTGCGCCCGCCGCCATGATCAGCAGCCCGATGACCATCGACTTCTGATAGCCGACGCGTTCGATCAGTTTGGCCGACGGGATGGAGGCGAAGAAATAGGCGATGAACCAGACCGATTCGATCAGCGTCGTCTGGGTGTAGCTCAGGTCGAACACGCTGCGCAGATGCGGCAGCAGCGTGTTGTTGATGACCGTGATGAAGCCCCACATGAAAAACAGGCTGGCCAGCAGCCCAAGCGCCGGGCCGTAGCGAACGCCGGGATTATGCGCCATCGATGGCGCGGCGGTCGAGGAAACTGGTCCTGCCATTCATCCGTCTCCGTAAATTCCAATGCGGCACAGCCGCTATGAGGGGTTGCATCCGCTTATTTTGTCTGAGTATATTCCCCGAAACCGCCCGTCAATGGGTCATGGTCATAAGAGGAAGCCTCATGCGCAACGTCGCTATTATCAAAACAACGCTGTCATACGCAGTCGCGCTGGCGCTGACAAGCGGGGCGGCGCTCGCCGCCGAAGCCAGCCGCGCGCCCGCCGGAACCCTGGCGGACGGAACCGCGGTCGAGGTGATCAGCCTGACCAACAAGCAGGGCGTATCGGCCCGGATACTGACCTATGGCGCGACGCTCCAGTCGCTGTCGATGCCGGACAAGCATGGCAAGACTGCGGACGTGCTGCTCGGCTATGATGACCTCAAAGACTATGTCGACCATCCCAATTATTTCGGCGTGACCGTGGGCCGCTATGCCAATCGCATCGCGGGCGGCGCCTTCTCGATCGACGGCAAGGCCTATCAGTTGCCGCTCAACGACAAGACCAACAGCCTGCATGGCGGCGGCAAGGGTTTCGACAAGCAGGTCTGGAAAGTCGCCTCCGTCAAGAGCGGGCCGGTCGCAACGCTGGTGCTGACATTGACCAGTGCGGATGGCGATTCGGGTTATCCGGGCAAGCTGGACAGCAGCGTCACCTACACGCTGGATGAGGCGGGCAATCTGGGCATCCTATTCGATGCCAAGACGGACAAGCCCACCATCGTCAACATGACCAATCATGCCATTTTCAACCTGGGCGGCGAAGGATCGCCGGACGGGGCGCTGGGCCATGTGCTGACGATTCCGGCCAAAGCCTATACCCCGGTCGATGAAGCGCTGATCCCGACTGGTGAACGCAAGCCGGTGGATGGCAGCGTGTTCGATTTCCGCCAGCCCCGCCGCGTGGCCGACGGCATTCGCGACGGTCGCGATCCGCAGATCGTGTTCGGGCGCGGCTATGACCATAATTGGGCGCTGGACAAGGGGCTGACCAAGACCCCCGAACTGGCTGCGCGGCTGGAAGACCCGGTATCGGGCCGGGTGGTTGAGGTGCTGACGACCGAGCCGGGCGTGCAATTTTATGCGGGCAATTTTCTCGACGGTACGCTGGTGGGCAAGGGCGGTCACCTCTATCGCATGGGTGACGGCATCGCGCTGGAGCCGCAGAAATTCCCCGACGCGCCCAACAAGCCCAATTTCGTGTCGGCGCGGGTCGATCCCGGCAAACCCTATCATCACGCGATGGTCTATCGCCTCTCGGTCAAGCGTTGAACCATGGCGCAGTGGCGGATGATCGCGCGCGATGGCGCCGACATGCTGGGCGAAGGGACTATATGGTCGGCGCGGGATGATGCGGTCTATTGGGTCGACATCCTTGCTCCCGCGCTCAACCGGCTGTCCCTGAAGGACGGCGCCGTCGAACGCTGGGCAGTGCCCGAACCGCTGGGCTGGGTGGCCGAGCGGGCGGGCGGCGGCTTTATCGGCGGGTTCAAGAGCGGTTTTGCAGAGATCAGCCTCGACCCGCTGACCATCACGCCGATCGGTGACCCGGAACCTGACCTGCCGGGCAATCGCATGAATGATGGCAAAGCCGATGCGCAGGGCCAGATCTGGTGCGGCACGATGGACATGGCGGAGGAAAGCGACAGCGGATCGCTCTATCGCCTGACCCCCGATCTTGTCTGGCAACAGATGGATACCGGCTATCGTGTCCCCAACGGCCCGGCCTTTTCGCACTGTGGCAAATGGCTCTATCATAGCGATACGGCCCGCCGGATCATGTATCGCTTCGCCCGGACGGCAGACGGGATTGCCAATCGGCAACCCTTCATTTCCTTCACGGATGCGGACGGCTATCCCGACGGCATGACCGTGGATGCCGACGGCCATATCTGGGTCGCCCATTGGGGCGGCGGGCGGATCAGTCGCTTCACGCCCGATGGCAAGTTGGACCGCGCCATTGCCTTGCCCGCGCGGCAGGTGACCAACATCTGCTTCGCCGGACCCGACCTGGATCGCATGTTCGTCAGTTCAGCCGCGATCGGTCTGGACGCGACGCCCTGTGACGGCGGCTTGTTCGAAGTCGATTGCGGCGTGCGTGGCTTGCAGACCCATCTATTTGCTGGCTGACGTTCGATCGACATATGGGTCGATAAAAGGCGATTGAACTGCGTGCCGAAATCTGCTTAAAGCACCTGGACAGCGTTGTCATTCCTTCTCCAAGACGTACAACGTTGCGATCCCGAACAGCCATTAGGCGAACTGCACGCGCCAAAGGCTGTTCGGGACATTTTTCCGCCACCTATGTTCGGTTCGCTGTCGGCTTATCCCGGCTATGGCTGACGCGCGGCGACCCGCATCGGCTTTCGCAGGCCAGGCCCCAACAAAAGCAGCGTCGCTTGGGGGCGGAGAATGGAGACAGGGGCGCAAGCCCCTTCCCTGTGCGTGGCTTCCTGCTAAAGCGCCCCCATGCTCAATCTTAACGGTATCACCGTGCGCCTTGGTGGCCGCACCATCCTCGACCGCGCCAGCGCGGCGCTTCCCCCACGCAGCCGGGTCGGCCTGATCGGTCGCAACGGCGCGGGCAAGTCCACGCTGATGAAGGTCATGATCGGCCAGCTCGATCCCGACGATGGCAGTTGCGACATGCCGCGCGACACACGCCTTGGCTATATTGCGCAGGAAGCCCCCAGCGGCACGGCGACCCCGTTCGAAACGGTGCTGGAGGCGGACAAGGAGCGCGCCGCATTGATGGCGGAGGCCGAGCATACCGAAGACCCCGATCGCCTGGGCCATATCTATGAGCGACTGACCAGCATCGACGCCTATACCGCGCCCGCCCGTGCCGCGCGCATATTGGTGGGGCTTGGCTTTGACGAGGAAATGCAGGGGCGTCCGCTCGACAGCTATTCGGGCGGCTGGAAGATGCGGGTGGCGCTCGCCTCGCTGCTCTTCTCCAATCCCGACCTGCTACTGCTCGACGAGCCGTCGAACCATCTCGACCTTGAAGCGACGATGTGGCTGGAAAATTTCCTGAAAGCCTATCGGGGCACGGTGGTCGTCATCAGTCATGAGCGCGACCTGCTCAACAACGTCGTCGATTATATCCTGCATCTGGAGGGCGGCAAGGTCACCCTCTATCCCGGTGGCTATGACGCATTCGAGCGGCAGCGGGCCGAACGCCTGGCCCAGCTTGAATCGGCGCGGGTCAAGCAGCAGGCCGAGCGGGAGAAATTGCAGGATTATGTCGCGCGCAACTCCGCGCGCGCATCCACTGCGAAACAGGCCCAGTCGCGCGCCAAGGCGCTGGCGCGGATGCAGCCGATTGCGGCGGCGATCGAAGACCCCACGCTGGCGTTCAGCTTCCCCAGCCCGCCCGAACTGCGCCCGCCGCTGATCACCATGGACATGGCGGCGGTCGGCTATGGCGACACGCCGATCCTGCGCCGGGTCAATCTGCGCATCGACCCGGACGACCGGCTGGCGCTGCTGGGCCGCAACGGCAACGGCAAGACGACGCTGGCCCGCCTGATCGCGGCGCAACTCGCGCCGATGGAAGGGCAAATGCAAAGCTCGTCCAAGATGCAGGTCGGCTATTTCACCCAATATCAGGTGGAGGAACTGGACGTCACCGACACGCCGCTGGAACATATGACCCGCGTGATGAAGGGCGCAACCCCCGGCGCGGTGCGCGCGCAACTGGGGCGGTTCGGCTTTTCGGGTGAGCGGGCGATCCAGAAGGTCGGGAGCATGTCCGGTGGCGAGCGGGCGCGGCTGGCGCTGGCGCTCATCACCCGCGATGCGCCGCATTTGCTGATCCTCGACGAACCGACCAACCATCTGGACGTCGACAGCCGCGAGGCGCTGGTGCAGGCGCTCAACGATTATAATGGCGCGGTGGTGATCGTCAGCCATGACCGGCACATGATCGAACTGGTGGCCGACCGGCTGGTGCTGGTTGATGGTGGGACGGCCCAGCCGTTCGACGGCAGCCTGGAGGATTATACCGACATCGTCCTGCGCAAGGCCGATGGCAACAGCAGCGGCGACGCGCCCAAGGTCGATCGCAAGGCTGACAAGAAGGCGGCTGCGGAATGGCGCGAAAAGCAGAAGGCGCTCAAAAACGCCGTCTCCCGCGCCGAAAAGGAAATGGCGGCGCTGATTGCCGAGCGCAAGCGGATCGACGCCGTGCTGTTCGATCCCAAGGCCGCCACCGGGGCGGAAGCGAAGATGACGACCAGCGAACTCATGGTGAAGCGCGCCGCGGTGGAAAAGAAGCTGGAAGCGGCGGAGGAAGTCTGGATGGAAGCAGGCGCGGCGCTGGAGGCGGGCTGAAACCCCTTCAGCGCCCGATCAGGATGAACGGTGCCCAGATATAGGGTTGTGCCGCATCGGCTCGCCCTGACCGCATCAGCTTGCGCATCGCCTTCTGGAGCGCCACCGCGCGGGGCGTCCCCCGGTTGGCGGCTTTCACCGTTTCGAGCGTCACGAAAGCGCTGGCATCGTCGCGCACCGGCCAGTGCGATACCAGCAGCGATCCGGCCCCTGCATAGCGGAACGCCTGCGCCAGTCCCGAATAGGCCGGTGCCTGCGCGCTGTCGCCCGCCGCCGTGTTGCAGGCCGACAGGATCACCCAGTCCGCGCCGATCCGCATTGCCGCGACCTCCGAAGCGGTCAGCAGTCCGTCATCGCCGGTGCCGGGGGACGGCGGAGACAGGACCAGCGCGGGTTCGGTCACGCCCTCCATCTGGCCGCTGACCAGTCCGTGGGTTGCAAACAGGATGACGGAATAGGGCGCGAGATCCTGCGCGCGCAGCGCCGCTTCGCTCGCCTGCGCCCCGACCAGCAGGGTCGCGCGATCCGTGCCGAAGCGATCCGCCACCGCGCGCAATTCGGCGAGCGATCCGGGCAGGGACGGCAGTTCGGACAAGGCAGCCGCATCGGCGGTGCCGCCCCGAAAATAATGGTTCGCCGCGAGCAATGCAGGTGCCGCTGGCCTGGTCCCGGTGGCGAAGGGGGCAGGCGCGCCGACGCCCAGAAAGCTCTGGTTACGCATGGCGATCCGCTGTGGCGCTGCCGGGCCGGTGGCAAAGCCAGGCTGTACCTCTATCGCGAAGCGGCGGATCAGCCAGGGCGTATCCCGATCGATCGTAACGACGGGCCGCTGCGGCAGCATCGCGAAGGGCAGCGAGGCGAAAGCGCCGGTGGGGACGATCCGCAACGCCTTTGCCTTGCCCAGCCGGGCGAGGATGGTGGGCGTGAAGATCTGGGCATAGAGATCATGCGCAGCGGTCCGGTCAAACCCGCCGGGTGTCATCGTGCCGCGCAGCCGGTCGACCAGCGCGACCATGGCGGCGCGGCCCAACCCCGTACGCTCCACGGTCGCGCCATCGGCATCGACCGCCAGCAAATACACACCGTCAAAGGCGGGCATCACCGCCAGCAAGGCTTCGTCCTGCGCCAATCCGGCGCGCAATGTCCCAAGGTCGGGCCGGATGCCGCCGCGTGCTTCGATCCAGCGGGGATAGTCGCGGGCGATGGCGGCCCGTTCGGCCTCGGCAATGGCCTCCACGGCGGAGCGGGCGGCGCGCGCGGCGTCTACATCCTTGTCGGTCGCCAGCGCCTTGAGCAACGCGCTGTCCGCCTTGGCCAGCGCCTTCAGCTTGTCCTGCAAGGTGCGAACCCGCGCGGCGAGCGCTGGATCGGCCACCAGCCGCTCTGCCACCAGCCTGTTGGCCTGGGCGATGCGCGATCCGGCCAGAATCGCCATGGCGTCCAGTGCCAGCGCCGGGTCGTTCGCCTGCACCGCGATCTTGAGGATGGTGTCGAGCGCAGCGCGCTGTTCCTCATTCAGGTCGCCATCATCGTCGAGCGACTGGCTTTCGCGCAGCAGCCCGGCCATTTGCCGCGCCGCCGCGACAGCGCCGTCGCCCTGTGCCCAGGCGGCCATCATGGCGGCATTGGCCAGCGCGAAGGCAGGTGCGTCATCGATCTGCCGGGTTTCGCGCAGATAATCGGCGGCGGCGGCCCGCGCAGCGTCCGGCTGGCTGGTGGCGATCAGCGCGGGGACGAGCAGCGGATAGACACGCTGCCCCATGTCCCGATCGCTGGCGGTCGGGGTGCGGACGCGGTCCATCGCCGTGCGCGTACGCTCGATCACCTCCTCCGGCCGTCCCGACGCGGCACTGGCAACGGCGGCAAAGGCCAGCGCGCGCGCGCCTTGCGGGCTATTGTCGCCCTCGATCGCCCGAAAGCCGCGCTCCGCCTCCAGAAACAGTGGCTCGGCATCACTATAGCGTTCCATCGGCAACAGCACGCCAGCCATGTTATAGAGGCCGAAATGATAGAAGAGGCTCTTCGTCCCCACCGTCTCGCGCTTGATGGCGATGGAGCGCTCCATATAATCTAGGCTCTCCGCGCGTCGCCCCGTCCGCGCCAGCAGCAGCCCCAGCATTTCCAGGGACCGATGATAGCTGGGATGTTTGCGATCGACATGGTCGGTCGCGATATTGACCGCCAGCCGCGCATATTTTTCCGCCTCGACCAGCCGCGCCGCGCGATAGAGCATCTGCGCATAGGTGTAGGTCGCGGCCACCGTATCGGGATGATTGGGGCCAAGGCTGGTCGTGCGCGCTTCCAGGCTGGCGCGCTGGGCGTCGACGGCTTCGCCATAACGCCCCAGCCGCGATAGCGCCTGCGCATGGGAAAAGGCGATGTTGGACTTGAGCATATAGTCCGCTTCGGAAAGCGCCTTTGGCCCGACGCGTGCGAAATAGCCGTCGGCATAGGCGCTGGCCTGCGCCAGCGTCTCGGCCCCGGCGGTGACGTCGCCAATGATCGACTGGACATAGCCCTTGACCGACATGCCTTCTAGCCAGGGGATGGGATAGGCGTCGCGGAACGGCGCGATCAGCGCCAGCCCCTTGTCCACATGGGCGAGGGCGGAGGGATTCTTGCCCTCGATCTGGTCCATCGACCCCAGCTTGATCAGGCCTACGCCCGCCAGCGGATGGGGGAGGTTGCCTACGCGCACCTTCATCGCCTTGTCGTGCAACGCGGCCCAGGCGTCGCGCGTCTTTTGCGACATCGACTGGGCGAAATCGTCATTTTCGAACAGGGTCGTCGCTTTTTCATCAAGCGCGCGCAATTGGGCGTGGCGCGGATCGTCGACGCGGAAGCCCGGTACGGTCTGGGCAACGCCCGGCAGCACCGGCATCGTCGCCAGCGCCAGCATCACGGCTATCCTGCCTGCCAAAAGCCCCATCGCCTGTCCCCTGACTCTGCCCCTACGGCATCCTTTGCGGGCGCGGGGGCTTTGGCGTCAAGTTACAAGCGTTTGGGCCGGACGATCATGCCAGCGTCAGACGCCAGTCCCAGCGCAGCGGATCGCCATCCATGACATCGACCCCGCGCGCGATCAGAGCGTCGCGTATCTCGTCCGACAGGGCGAAATCCTTGTCGGCGCGCGCGGCGGCACGGCGTTCCAGTTCTGCCTCAATCTCGTCCGGTGCGATCTGCGCATCCTTGGGCTGGAGGCGCAGGTCGGCGCGGGTGAGGGTCATGAGGTTAAGACCCAGCGCCGCGTCGAAGGCCGCGATCAGGCAGAGTTTCTCATCCACCGGCACTTTCTTGAGCGCAATAGCCTCTTCCAGCAAAGGCAGCGCGCGCGGCGTCATCAGGTCGTCGCTGATCGCCGCGTCAAACTGCTCCAGCAGGGGCGCGAGTTTGGGATGCATGTTGGCGCGCAAATAGTCGAGCCGGGGCGATTGCCACGTCACCCCTTCGGCGCGGGTCTTCAGACCCTCGACGCCCATGACCAGCCGCTTCAACCGGGTCAGCGCTGCGCCGACACCCTCCGCGCTGAATTCCAGTTCGCTGCGATAATGCGCGCCCAGGCACAGCAGGCGATAGGCCAGCGGATGCACGCCTGCGTCGATCAGCGAAAAGAGCGTGGTGAAACCGCCCTTCGACTTGCTCATCTTGCCGCTGCGATCGACCAGGAAATTATTGTGCATCCACCAGCGCGCGCCGGTGAAGCCCGCTTCCGCCGCGCCGACATCCGGGCCGCAGCAGGCGTGGAAGGCCTGATTCTGGGCAATTTCATTGGGATGATGGATTTCGCGATGGTCGATGCCGCCGGTATGGATGTCGAACGGATGGCCAAGGCGCGCCTGGCTCATCACCGAACATTCCAGATGCCAACCCGGCGCGCCCTTGCCCCACGGACTGTCCCATTCCATCTGCCGCTGTTCGCCGGGCGGCGACTTGCGCCAGATCGCAAAGTCGGACGGGTTGCGCTTGCCCGCGACCGGATCGATCCGGGCATGGGCGGCATCGTCCCGCCCGCCAGCCAGTGCGCCATAATCAGGCACGGTCGCGCTGTCGAAATAGAGGCCGCTGTCCAGTTCATAGCAATGTGCTGGCGCGATCCGCTCGGCAAATGCGATCATCTGCGGCACATAGTCGGTCGCGACCGTCCATTCGCTGGGCGCGATGATGTTGAGGTCGGCGATATTCTGCTTGAAAGCCTGCGTGTAGTGGGCGGCAATGTCCCAGATGCTCTTGGCGCTGGCGCGGGCCGCCGCCTCCATCTTGTCATCGCCCGCATCCGCGTCGCTGGTCAGATGGCCGACATCGGTGATGTTGATGATATGGGTGACCGACAGCCCCTTCCACAGCAGCGTCCGCCGCAAAGTGTCGGTAAAGACATAGGCGCGCAAATTGCCCAGATGCGCATAATTATAGACGGTCGGTCCGCAGCTATAGACGCGCGCATGATCGTCCTCGATCGGCGCGAACGGCTCGATCGTGCGGGTCAGGCTGTTGAACAGGCGCAGCGGCGCAGTGATATGCTGGTCGTCGAAAGCATTGCTCATGGGTGCAGCCATGCGACCAAGCGGCGCAGGCGTCAACGGGGCCGAAGGTCGAAAAAATTGCTTGAACTTGACCCAACGTCAAGCGGTAGGTCAGCGTCATGACGGATTATCTCGATATCGCCGCCGTCGTGCGGCAGGCTGGTGTTACCAGTCGGGCCTTGCGCTATTACGAAGCACGCGGTCTGCTCCACCCGTTACGCACCGGTTCCGGGCGGCGGCTGTTCGGCCCCATGCAATTGACGCGATTACACCAGCTTCTGACACTCAAGCGCGCCGGCTTCACCTTGGCTCAGATCGGGAAAATGTTTGCCGAGCCGATGCCAGACATAGGCGCATTGCTGCGTGCGCAGATGCAGACGCTGAATGACCAGGTCCGTCTGCTCGATCATGCACGCTATCATCTCGACCTAGCCCTTTCCCGCATCGCGCGCAGCGAGCCGCTCGATACCGCTATTCTCTGCTCGCTCATCAGGCATGGAGGCAAAGATATGGACGAGAAGGACTGGAAGAAGGTCACCGATCTGTATTTCAGCGCGCAGGCTGAAGCAGATTTTGCCGATGCGCAACAAAGTCTACCAACAGATTTTGATCAGGCCGCCTATGGCGCGCAATGGGCGGCATTGACCCAGAGGATCGCAGGGGCGCTGCCGCTCGATCCGGCCAGCGAACAGGCGCAGACATTCTATGACGAATGGCAGGCGCTGCTTGCGCCGTTCATGGCGGCGGCAACCCCAGCTATGCAGCAGGGGGTGGTGCATCTCTACGACCATATTGGCGAATGGGAGGATGATCAGACGCCTCCGTTCCCGTCGGACATATGGGATTTCATTCGCGCGGCGGGAGTGGCACGGACACAAGGCCGCGCTGGATTGTAATAAAATGTTGCGCCGGCCTCTGGCTCTTGTACCGGCGCGTTCCTCCGCCAATATGGTTGGTGCGGGCCGGGCCCCTCTGACGCGCTGGACTTCTCCCCCCTAGTCCAGCCGTGATGTCGGACCGCATCGGGTGCGCCCGGTGCAGGTTTTGCGGCAATTCCCCCCTCATATGCCGCAGGAGACCGCACCGGGCCACTCGAACCATATTTTGATGGATGGAGTGACCTTACGTGAATAATCCCGTTCGTATGCCGGGCTATGGTGCGAGCCGCACGGCGCAGACCGACGCCGGGCTGCGCGCGCACATGCTGGGCGTTTTCCGCAATATGGGTCTGGGTCTGGTGATTACCGGCCTGGTCGCGGCGTTCATCGGCAATACGCCGGTGCTGGCCGCTGCCATCTTCGGCACGCCGCTCAAATGGGTGGCGATCTTCGCGCCCCTGGCCTTCGTCTTTTTCTTCAGCTTCCGCATCGAAAAGATGACGACATCCGGCGCACGCATGGCCTTTTGGGCTTTCTCCGCCGTGATGGGTGTGTCGCTGGCCAGCGTCTTTCTGGTGTTCACCGGCGGCAGTATCGCGCAGGCCTTTTTCTCGGCTGCCGTCATGTTCCTGGCCATGTCGCTGTGGGGATATACCACGCAGCGTGACCTGACGAAGATGGGCAGCTTTCTGATCATGGGCCTCATTGGCATCATCGTCGCCAGCCTGATCAATCTTTTCATCGGATCGTCGGCGATGGCGATGGTCATCTCGATCCTGGGCGTGGTGATCTTCACTGGCCTGACCGCCTGGGATACGCAGCGGATCAAGTCGGAATATTTCGCCTATGCCGGCCATGAAATGGCGGCGAAGATGCAGGTCATGGGCGCGCTGTCGCTGTACCTGAATTTCGTCAACCTGTTCCAGATGCTCCTCAGCCTCACTGGCGAACGGGAGTAAGCGGATGCGGGACCAAGCGGCCGTATCGGCCATGCTCTGCCCGGTCTGTCATGTCGGATTGGCGATGACGGATCGGCAGGGGGTCGAAATCGACTATTGCCCGCAATGCCGGGGCGTGTGGCTGGACCGGGGCGAACTGGACAAGATTATCGACCGGGCCATGTCCGACACGGCTACGCCCGCCGGGCCAGCGCCCTTCGCGCAACCCAGCTACCGCCCGGACCGCGATTATCGCGACGACGGGCGGGGCTACCCGAAAAAGCGCAAGAAGAGCTTTCTGGAAGAGCTGTTCGATTGATAGGAAGGCCGGTCCCGCGGGGGCGGCCTTTTTCATACACCCATACCCGTCATCCCCGCGAAGGCGGGGATCCAACTCACGCCAGTCGCGGGTCGGGAGATGGGTTCCCGCTTTCGCGGGAATGACGGACATTTTGACACGCTTCACCAGCGCGCGATTACTACTGCCGCTGTAAAACACGAGAACATTGCTATCAGAGCGCCGGGCCGCCCGTATACGGCAGGGCTATTGCGAGACAGCAAAGAGCGTAAGTAGCGCGGCTATTTTTTTGGGTCCCATCGGCTTGCTTGATCTTGAAAAGCTCAATGCGCGGCGCCCCAACTTGGCCCCGTGCCGATTTCCACGCCCAACGGCACGCTTAGCTTCACGATCGGCTCGGCGGCGCTTTCCATGACGCGGCGGATCACGGCGCTGGCGGCGTCTACATCGCCCTCCGGCAGTTCGAACACCAGTTCGTCATGCACTTGCAGCAGCATCCTGACGCCCGGCAGCCCCGCTGCCTCCAGCGCCGGTTCCATGCGCGCCATCGCCCGTTTGATGATGTCGGCGCTGGTCCCCTGGATCGGTGCGTTGATCGCGGCGCGTTCGGCACCCTGCCGTTCGTGCTGGATCGATGCGCGGATGCGCGGGAACCAGGTTTTTCGCCCGAACAAAGTCTCGGTATAGCCGCGTTCCCGCGCCTTCTCGATCGTTTCGTTGATGTAGATGCTGATGCCGGGGAAGCGCTCATAATATTTGGCGATCATCTCCTGCGCCTCGTCCGCGCTGATCTCCAGCCGTCCGGCCAGTCCCCAGCGCGAGATGCCGTAGAGGATCGCGAAGTTGATCGTCTTGGCCCGGCCGCGCGTGTCGCGGTTGACCTCGCCAAACAGTTCCTTGGCGGTGGCGGCGTGAATATCCTCGCCCGCCGCGAACGCCTCTTTCAGCGCAGGCACATCGGCCATATGCGCGGCCAGCCGCAGTTCGATCTGGCTATAGTCCGCCGCCAATATGACATTGCCGGGTTCCGCGACAAAGGCGTGGCGGATCTGCCGCCCGACTTCGGTGCGGATCGGGATATTTTGCAGGTTGGGATCGGTCGAGGAAAGCCGTCCGGTCTGCGCCCCGGTCAGCGAGTAACTGGTGTGGACCCGGCCTGTATCCTTGTTGATCTGGGCTTGCAGCGCGTCGGTATAGGTGGATTTGAGTTTGGAAAGCTGACGCCATTCCAATATTTTGCTGGCGATCGGCGCGCCTTGCGCGGCCAGTTGCTCAAGGATGGTGACGTCGGTGGAATAGGCGCCCGACTTGCCCTTCTTGCCGCCCTTATAGCCCATCTTGTCGAACAGGATCGCGCCCAGTTGCTGGGTCGATCCGATCGCGAAGGGTTGCCCGGCCAATTCGTGAATCTCCGTCTCCAGCGCCGCGATGCCAGCGGTAAATTCGCCCGACAGCCGCGCCAGATGTTCGCGGTCCACCTTGATCCCGCGATGCTCCATCCGCGCGATGACCGGCACCAGCGGACGGTCGACCAGTTCATAGACGCGGTTTGCGCCTTCATTGGCTACCCGCGTCTTGAACAGCTTCCACAGGCGCAGCGTCACGTCCGCATCCTCGGCGGCATAGGCGGTCGCCTTGTCCAGCGGCACTTCTGCAAAGCTGATCTGGCTCTTGCCGGTGCCGACGACCTCCTTGAAGCTGATGCACTCATGATTGAGGTGCGTGCGTGCGGCCTCATCCATGCCGTGGCCCGACAGGCTTTGACCGGCATCCAGATCGAAGCTCATGACGATCGTGTCGTCAAAGGGCGTGACGGCGATGTCGTGCCGCCGCAGCACGGTCATGTCATATTTCAGATTCTGCCCGACTTTCAGGACTGCATCATCCTCCAGCAGCGGTTTGAGCTTCGCCAGCACGGTTGCCAGCGGCAACTGCTCCGGCTTTTCGGCAAACATGTCGCGCCCGCCATGGCCGATCGGGATGTAGCAGGCCTTGTTGGGGCCGGTCGCCAGGCTCACGCCCACCAACTGGCAGGACACGCAATCGAGCATGTCGGTTTCGGTATCGACCGCGACGATCCCTTCCGCCGTCGCCTGTGCGATCCAGCGGTCGAGCGCTTCTTCGCTGACGACGGTTTCATACAGGCTGCGGTCGATCGCCGGTTCCTGCGGCGCGACCGGGGTGGCGACGGGTTCCGGCACGCCGGAGGCGACCGCGGCCACCGCGACGGCGGCGGCTGGGGCGCCCAGCCGGTTGAGCAGCGTCTTGAAGCCGTGATGCGTCAGGAAATCCTGCAACGGCTCCTTGGGAATACCCTTGAGCGCCAGATCCTCCAACGGTTCGGGCAGATCCATACTGTCATGCAGCGCCACCAGTCGCCGCGACAGGCGCGCCATGTCGGCATGGGCGATCAGATTTTCCTGCATCTTGGACTTCTTCATCGCCGGCGCTGCCTCCAGCGCCGCTTCCAGCCCGCCATATTCGACGATCAGCTTGGCCGCGGTCTTGGGGCCGATGCCCGGCACACCCGGCACATTGTCCACGCTGTCGCCCATCAGCGCGAGGACGTCACCAAGTTGCTCTGGCTGTACGCCGAATTTGCTGACGACATAATCGGCCCCGCGCCGTTCATTCTTCATCGTGTCATACATGTCGACGCCCGGCTGGATCAGCTGCATCAGATCCTTGTCCGAACTGACGATGGTGACATGCCATCCCGCCGCAATCGCCGCCCTGGTATAGCTGGCGATCAGGTCGTCCGCTTCATATCCCGCCTCCTCGATACAGGGGAGGGAGAAGGCGCGGGTCGCGTCGCGGATCATCGGGAATTGCGGGACCAGATCTTCGGGCGCGGGCGGGCGGTTCGCCTTATACTGGTCGTACATATCGTTGCGGAAGGTGTGCGACCCCTTGTCCAGGATCACCGCCATGTGCGTTGGCCCTTCCGCCTTGCCCAGTTCCTCCGCCAGTTTCCACAGCATCGTCGTATAGCCATAGACAGCGCCGACCGGCTGGCCATGCTGGTTGGTGAGCGGCGGGAGCTGGTGATAGGCGCGAAAAATATAGCCGCTGCCATCGACGAGATAGAGGTGATTCTGGGTCATGGGGAAGGGGGATAGCGGGTTACGCATCCTCCCTCCAGTCGTCAGGTCGACAGAAAGTCCGGCGGCCGGACCCGATCGATCAAACCCCGCGTCACCGGCGCTCGCCCTTATCTCATTTCGGCTCGTGGTTCGCCGCGACGGCCTTTGCCACAGCCTGCATCAGCGCCCAGCGTTCCGGGATGGAAACGGTGGTGCTGCCGATCATCACCGCCACCGCATAGCTGGTGCCATCAGGCGCGGTCATGATGCCGACATCATTATATCCGGTGGAGCGTGGCGGCAGATCCTGGCCGGTCCCGGTTTTGTGCAGATAGGACCAGCCCGGCGGCACCCCGCCCTTGATCCGCTGCGGCCCGGTCTTGGCTTCCGACATGATCGACAGCAGCAGGCGGGAAGATGCGGACGATAGCATATCGCCCTGTTTCAGCCTTGCCAGCGCCTGGACGATCGCGGCGGGCGCCGCCCCATCGGGCGGGCTGGCGAGGTAATTGTCCAGCGCCTTCACCCGCGCGGCCATCGGTACCCGCGCGCGGGCAGTGTAGAAGTTGCGACCGATCGCATAATCCTGCCGCCAGTCGAGCCCCGCCGTCGCCGATTGCAGCAGCCTTTCGCCCGGACCAAAGCGGATGTCCTTGATCATCCGCCGCGCCAGAAAGCCACGCACGGCGTCCGGCCCGCCGACCGCGCGCAGCAGCGTGTCGTTGGCGGTGTTGTCGCTTTGCGTCATGGCCCGGCGCATCAGGTCGGAATAGCTGGTGGTCCAGCCGTTGGTCCCGACCATCGCGGCGGTCGGCTGGTGAAACAGGGTCAGGTCGTTGCGGGTGATGGTCGTGGTGTCCGCCAGGCGCAGCTTGCCCCGGTCGACAGCGTCCAGGAACGTCATCGCGACCCAAAGTTTGGACACGCTCTGCTGCGGGAACAGCGCATTGCCATTCCATGCCACGGTCCAGTCCGCGCCGATCCTGCGAACGGCGATGCCCACCTTGCCCCGGAAACTTTGCCCCAGATTGCGCACGACGCTGACCAGTGCGGGGGAGGGCGTTTCGGTCTGGTCGATGTCCCTGTAGGGCAGCGGCGGGTTGGCGACCTTGCGGATCGGCCAGGTGTTGGTCGTGGGCTGCACGCCCTTGGGCGCGGCGGCGGCAGCCTGCGCCGGGCGCGGTTCGGGGGCGCTTACGCAGGCGGACAGCGCCGCCATCAACAGGACCAGGCGCGCAGAACCGCCCCGGCTATCATTCGATCTCATTTCATTCCCCGCACTCTGCAAGTGCCATTTAGGGTCAGCCGCCCGGTTGGCGGGCAAGGCCGATGCGACGAATGATTCCACAAATGCGATGTAAGGAGGCTTAACGGGGAACCGGCACGAAACCGCTTCCGCTCAGTTGCGGTTAAGCGGCGCAGCGGCAATAGGGCGGCATGATGGACAATGGCATGGACAGGCGGGCGCTGCTCGGCGGGATGCTCGCGGCGAGCGGCCTGATGTGGGGCGGGACGGCGCAGGCTGCGCCCTTTACCTCGCGCCGGATCGCGGTGACGGTACGGGGCGCAGGGCGGGACGTGCTGCTGATCCCCGGCCTTGCCAGTGGTCCGGGCATCTGGAACGGGGTGCTGGGCGCGATGCCAGGCTATCGCTTCCATCTGGTTCAGGTGCGCGGCTTTGCAGGGTTGGCGGCGGATGCCAACGCCAGCGGCCCGCTGGTTCAGCCGCTGGCCGACGAAATCGCCCGCTACATCACGGTCTCTGGCCTGAAACGCCCGGCGATCGTGGGTCATTCGATGGGCGGCACGCTGGCGATGATGGTGGGGCTGAAGGGCGTGGCTGGCCGGGCGATGGTGGTCGACATGCTGCCAGCCGGGGCGGCGATGGTCGGCGGCACTGCCAGCGGCCTTGGCTTTCTGGCGGACCAGCTTGGCGGCTATCTGACCGGGACAGTCGCGGGGAGACGCTATCTGGCGCAGATTGTCGGCCAGGCGCCCGGCGCCAGGGGCAGCGATCCCGAAGTCATCGCCAACGCCCTGCGCGATCTGGCCAATATCGATCTTGGCCCGCAACTCGCGCGCCTCTCTATCCCGCTTGAGATAGTCTATGCGGTCGGCGCGGACCGGGAGCAGGCAGCAGTTATTACCAGCCGGTTCCGCAACGCCTATGCCCCCAAGAAGGATGCCGTGCTGCGCGCCATTGGCCCCAGCGGTCATATGGTGATGGCAGATCAGCCTGCACGCTTTCAGGCCGCGCTCGGTGCTTTCCTCAAGGATATTTGATAGGCGTCAAAGCGTGGTGCGAGCGACAGGGGTAGGGCGGAAATCGGATGCGCTTCCAGCGTCTCCCTCCTCCACCTTGAGGCGCGGCGCCGACCCGGCGACCGCGCCATTTTTTTTTACGGCGTCAGCACCGTGTCGACCGCCGTTTCCAGCATGTCGGGATAATCGAGGGTATAATGCAGTCCCCGGCTTTCCTTGCGATGGAGTGCGGAGCGCACGACCAGCCGGGCGACTTCCAGCAGGTTGCGTAATTCGATCAGGTCCGGCGTGACGCGGAAATTGCCGTAATAATCATCGACCTCCTGCGCCAGCAGGGCGACGCGGTGCTGGGCGCGTTCCAGCCGCTTGGTGGTGCGGACGATGCCGACATAATCCCACATGAAGCGACGAATCTCTTTCCAGTTATGCTGGACGATGACTTCTTCGTCGCTGTTGGTCACGCGGCTTTCGTCCCATGGCCGGATGGGCGGCGGGGCGGGCAATTCGTCCCAGTGATGGCGGATATGTTTGGCGGCGGCTTCGCCGAACACGAAACATTCGAGCAGCGAGTTGGACGCGAGGCGATTGGCCCCGTGGAGGCCGCTTTCGGTCACTTCGCCGGCGGCATAGAGACCGGGCAGGTCGGTGCGGCCATCCAGATCGATCACCACGCCGCCGCAGGTATAATGTTGCGCGGGGACGACCGGAATCGGCTCCTTGGTAATGTCGATGTCCAGGTCCAGCAGCCGGGCATAGATGGTCGGGAAATGCTGCCGCACAAACTCCGGCGGCTTGTGGCTGATGTCGAGATGGACATAATCGAGGCCCAGCCGCTTGATTTCATGGTCGATGGCGCGGGCCACCACGTCACGCGGGGCCAGCTCCTCGCGCGGGTCGAAGCGGGGCATGAAGCGCTCGCCGCCGCCGGGTACGCCAGGCGGCAGTTTCAGATGCCCCCCTTCGCCGCGCACCGCTTCGGTGATCAGGAAATTCTTGACCTCCAGATTATAGAGGCAGGTCGGGTGGAACTGGTTCATTTCCATGTTCGACACCCGGCAACCCGCACGCCAGGCCATGGCGATGCCGTCGCCGGTGGCGCCGCGCGGGGCAGTGGAGAAAAGATAGGTGCGGCCCGCGCCCCCGGTGCACAGGATCGTCGCCTTGCCCAGCAGCGCATCGACATGCTTGGTCTTCTTGTTGAAGGCATAGACGCCCCAGACATGGCCATCGCCCGAATAGCGCTCGCCATGGCGGGAGGTGATGAGGTCGATCGCGATCAGATCGTCGATCAGGGTGATGTTGGGATTGGCGCGGGCGGCCTTCAGCAGGGCGACCTGCACCGCATGGCCGGTGGCATCATCGACATGGACGATGCGGCGATGGCTGTGCCCGCCCTCGCGCGTCAGGTGCCAGCGATCGCCGAAATCCTCACCCGCGTTGAACGGAACGCCAAGTTTGGCGAGGCGCTCGATCGCTGCAGGCGCTTCGGACACGACGAACTCGACCGTGGCGCGATCATTGAGGCCAGCGCCCGCGACCATCGTATCTTCGACATGCGCCTCGAAACTGTCACCTGCGTCGAGTACGGCGGCGATGCCGCCCTGCGCCCAGTTGGTCGACCCGCCGTCCAGCGCGCCCTTGGCCAGCACCAGCACCTTGCGATCCTGCGCGAGGTTGATGGCGGCCGTCAGCCCCGCAGCGCCGGAGCCGATGATGATGACGTCGTGGGTGGTTGTGGGCATTATATGGTCTTGCTGCTTCTTATTTACTCCCCTCCCGCAGGCGGGAGGGGGTGATTGAAGATTGCGGCGTTACCGCAGAACGACAGTTCGCGTCAGGCCGACTTTCTTTCGATGACAGTCCAGTCGGGCCGATGGCCGTCTATTTCCCACAAATCATGGCGAAAACCGGTAATGCTAGCAGCAAGTTCGATCGGAATGTCGAAAATGAAATCTACTTCTGCGCTTCCGGCATCTTCACTTTTCTGGTCCAAAAACAGCTTGTCCTTGATAGGCAACAATTCCGGGGGTGGATTGCCGGAAATCGAAAGGTCATGCAGCGATTGCTGCGCATCATGGACCACGCTCCACAGCTCAATTCCGTCGTCAGCGCCGTGTGTGGCGCTATACATTAAGCCTTCATGCAATTGGCAGCTGATGGCGCGCTTGGTTGGAAAGGATGATTTAACGGGCTGGGTGGCTGCCCATTCAAAGTCGTTGGACCAGATTATGCTCCAGCCATTACGCAATTGAACGGCCGAAAAAGGGCTTTCATTTGCCTCGTCGGCTTCACCGGTATCCCGGAATCCCAAGGCATCCAGCATCGCTGCTTTTTCGATGGCATCAAAAGCCAGCCACGAGATTTTAAAGCCCACGATCCTTCTCCTTCAAAATCACGCCGCCGCCGTCAGATTGAGGAACACATCTTCCAGATCCGGGTCGCGCGTCACGACGTCGACAATCGCCAGGCCGCTGGCCTGCACGGCGCTGAGCACCTGGCCCGCATTGGCGCGGTCCTTGAGGTAGGTGATGGTCAGCGTGCGGTCGCCCGATCGTTCGACCTTCTCGAAACAGGGAGCGTCAGGCGGGGTTGTAATATCGCGGTCCACGGTCACCTGCACCACCTTTTCCTGCGCCATGTCGACCAGTTCGCGGGTCGGCTTGTCGGCGATCAGGCGGCCATGGTTGATGATGCCGATGCGGTCGCACAGTTCCTCGGCCTCTTCCAGATAATGGGTCGTCAAGACGATGGTGACGCCCAGCGCATTGAGTTCGCGCACATAGGCCCAGAGTTGCTGGCGCAGTTGCACATCGACGCCCGCGGTCGGCTCATCGAGCACCAGGATCGGGGGGGAATGGACCATCGCCTTGGCCACCAGCAGGCGGCGCTTCATGCCGCCCGACAATGTGCGGGCATAGGCGTGCGCCTTATCCTCAAGATGGACGGCGCGCAGCAATTCCATCGATCGGCGCTGACCCTTGGGCACGCCATAATAGCCGGCCTGATTTTCCAGCGTCTCGAAGGGCGTGAAGAAGGGGTCGAACACGATTTCCTGCGGTACGATGCCGATGGAGTTTTTCGCGTTGCGCGGATTGACGTCCGTGTCGAAGCCCCAGATGCGCGCTGTGCCCGACGTCTTGTTGACCATGCCCGCCAGAATATTGATCGTCGTCGATTTGCCTGCGCCATTGGGACCGAGCAGACCGTAAATCTGGCCGCGCGGGATCGACAGGTTCATGCCGTCGAGCGCGCGCTTGCCGCCCTTGTAGATTTTGGTGAGATTGCTGATCTCGATGGCGGCCTCTGGGGCGGATGCGGGCGTTTCGGTCATGACTCCACTCTATGGTGATCCGGCCGGGCAAAGGGAAGGGGTCAGAATTCGTCCGCAATGTCCATCAGGCCAAGCAACTTGCGCGGGGCGACCTGACGCCAGCTTTCGCGCAGCCGTTGCGCCACATGGTCCCAGTCCGTGTCGCCAAGGTCCAGCCGGATGCCGATCCATTCATTGCCGAAATAGGCGGGGCGGTAATAGCGGGCCGGATCGGCTTCGATCAGGCTGGCCTGTTCTTCGGGCGCGGTGGTTTTGACCAGCAGGGCTATGATGCCGTCGCCATGATGGTCGCGGGTGAAATAGGCGAATTTCTTGCCCTTGACGATGCCGAAGCAGGGCATGCCGTGCGAAACGATCTCGTCCGCCTGCGGCAGGGCCAGCGCGCTTTCGCGGACCTTGTTGAGCAGCCAGTCGGGCTGGCGCTCGCGGGTGACGAAATCGGCCAGCGTGCGGGAATAGAGCTGATGTTCGGCGATGAGGATGCGGGCGGCCAGGCTGTCGGCGGTATCGCCGGACAGGATCGCCACGGCGGTCTGGCCCAGCACCGGGCCATCGTCCAGTTCGGCGGTGACGATATGGACCGAGCAACCGGCATGGCTGTCGCCCGCGTCGATGGCGCGCTGGTGGGTGTCCAGCCCCTTATATTTGGGCAGCAGGCTGGGGTGGATGTTGAGCATCCGGCCCTCCCATCTCGACACGAATTCGGGCGACAGCAGGCGCATATAGCCTGCCAGCGCCACATATTGCGCACCCGCCGCGCGCAGCTTTGCGTCGATGATCCGGTCGAACTCGGCGCGCTTATGGCCTTTATGGCTCTGGCCGAAGGTGGGAATACCCTCCGCAGCGGCCAGCGTCAGGCCAGCGGCATCGGGATCGTTGGCGGCGACCAGTACGATCTCATAGGGGCAGCTTTCCGCCTTTGCCGCATAGAGCAGCGCCGCCATGTTGGACCCGCGACCGGAGATCAGGACGCCGACTTTTGCCTTTTGCATAACAACATCCGTTCGGTTCGAGCGAAGTCGAGAACCCTGGCGCGACCGTTTCTCGACTTCGCTCGAAACGAACGGAGGGCAGTGATTTTATCCCAGATGCGTCGCGCGCCAGTCGGCCTTGCCGCTCCATGTCTCGACCGAGCCGCGGACGGTGCAGCCCTTCTCGCCCGCCTGCACTTCGCCGATGCGATGGACGGTTTCGCCCGCGGCTTCGAGCGCGGTGGTGACGCCTGCGACATGGCCTTCTTCGACGCTAAGCACCATGCCGATGCCGCAGTTGAAGGTCCGCGCCATTTCGCCCGGTTCGATATGGCCCTGCGCCTGGAGGAAGGCCATCAGGCGCGGCTGGTCCCATGCGTCGGCATCGACCATCGCATGGCAGCCGTCGGGCAGGACGCGCGGGATATTTTCCAGCAGTCCGCCGCCGGTGATGTGGGCCAGCGCATTGATCATGCCGGCGCGGACCAGGGGCAGCAGGCTTTTCACATAGATTTTGGTGGGCGCCATCAGCGCGTCGATCAGCAAAATATCCTGATCGAAAATGGCGGGGCGGTCGAGCTTCCAGCCCTTGTCGGCGGCAAGGCGGCGGACCAGCGAGAAACCGTTGGAATGGACGCCGGAGGATGCCAGGCCCAACAGCACGTCGCCGACCTTGACCCGATTGCCGGTCAGCGCCTTCTGCCGTTCGACCGCGCCGACGCAGAAACCGGCCAGATCATAGTCACCCGGCCCGTACATGCCGGGCATTTCGGCGGTTTCGCCGCCGATCAGCGCGCAACCGGCGATCCGGCACCCCTCGGCTATCCCGGCGATGACACGTTCGGCGACGCCGCTTTCCAGCTTGCCGGTGGCATAATAGTCGAGGAAGAAAAGCGGCTCTGCCCCCTGGACGATCAGGTCGTTGGCGCACATGGCGACCAGATCGATGCCCACGCCATCATGGCGATTATGGTCGATCGCAAGCTTCAATTTGGTGCCGACGCCATCATTGGCCGCGACCAGCAGCGGATCGTCATAGCCTGCGGCCTTCAGGTCGAAAAAGCCGCCAAATCCGCCAAGTTCGGCGTCTGCGCCAGGGCGGCGGGTCGCCTTGGCCAGCGGCGCGATGGCGCGGACGAGGGCGTTGCCCGCGGCGATGTCGACGCCAGCCTTGGCGTAGCTGTAGGATTCGTTCTCACTCATGGGGGAGCGCCCTAGAGCAAAGGCGGGCAAAACGGAACCTTCGATCTTGGCGGCATCATTGCACATCCGTTCGCCCTGAGCGACGTCGAAGCGTTCCGCCGAGCGTAGCGGGGTGCTTCACTGCGTTCAGCAGAGGGCTTCGACTTCGCTCAGCCCGAACGGTAGGGGGTGGGGCATAGTGAACGTTGGCGCTTGGCATCCTGGGCAAATCCCGCCAAAAGGCGCTCGTGAGCCTGAGCCAGACCCTTAACCGCCTGCCGTTCCAGCCCGGCGCGCTGCTGCGCGCCGTGTCGCGCCCGGTCCAGATCCTCCTCGCCATCGCCATCGGCCTGATTGCCGCAGCGCTGTTTGCGCAGATGGAGGGGGAGCGGGGCGTCCCGCCGATCGCCAGTGGCGGCGATTTCGAGGTGCGCGGGGTCAAGGTTGATGTCGTTGCCAAGGATGCCGACAGCGCCCGCTATGCCGGGTGGCGGATGGCGCAGCGGCAGGCGTGGCGGATGCTGTGGACGCGCACCCATGGCGGCGGCGGCGCGCCGGCCCTGTCCGATTCGCAGATCGAGGCGATGGTTTCGGGCATAGAGATTGATTTCGAGCAGGCCGGGCCGACCCGTTATGTCGCGACATTGGGCATATTGTTCGACCGGGCGCGCACCGGGCAATTGCTGGGCGTGTCGGGCAATGTCATGCGATCGCCGCCGCTGCTGGTGATACCGGTTCTGTGGGATGGCGGATCTGCGGTGTCCTATGAACGGACCAATGAATGGCAGAAGGCCTGGGCGCGGTATCGCACCGGCGACAGCGCGATCGACTATGTGCGCGTGGCCGGGTCGGTCGCGGACCCGATATTGCTGACGGCCGGGCAGACCGGACGGCGCGGACGCCTGTGGTGGCGGGTGCTGCTCGACCAATATGGCGCGGCCGACGTGGTGATCTCGATCGCGCGGCTGGACCGCGCCTATCCCGGCGGCCCGGTGACCGGCACCTTCACCGCGCGCTATGGCCCGGACAACAGCCTGATCGGCAGCGTGACGCTGCGCGCGTCCAATGCCAGCGGCGTCGCGCAGATGCTGGACGAGGGCGCGCGGCGGATCGACGAAATGTATATCCGCGCGCTCAATGATGGCCGCCTGCGCCCCGACCCGTCGCTGATCATCGAGGAGCCGGTCGATCCCGACGCGCTGGCGATCGAGAATGCGACGGATACGGTGATCGAGACGGACGATTTGCCGACGGCTGCCAGCACGAGCGGCACCAGCAGTTTCGCGATCCAGTTCGACACGCCCGATGTCGGGTCGATCAGCGCGGGCGAATCGGCGGTGCGGGCGATCCCCGGCGTGCGGTCGGCATCGACCAGCAGCCTGGCACTGGGCGGCACGTCGGTGATGCAGGTCAGCTTTGACGGCACGGTGGATATGTTGCGCAACGGATTGCAGGCGCGCGGCTATACCGTCAGCGTATCCGGCACGACCCTGCGCATCGTGCGCAGGCAGGCGCCGCAGCCGACGCCACCATCACAGCAATGAGCCAGATCAGCCTGCCTTTCGACTGGCAAGGCGCGGCCAGCGGCGGAGATTTTCTGGTCAGCGACGCCAATGCCCAGGCGGTCGCCCATCTGGAACGCTGGCGCGACTGGCCGCTGTCGGTGAGCGTGCTGACCGGGCCGCCCCTGTCGGGCCGATCGACGCTGGCGCGCCATTTCGCGCAGATGAGCGGTGGCAGCGTGATCGACGATGCGCAGGGGAAGGACGAACATGCGCTGTTCCATGCCTGGAACGAGGCGCAGACGAGCCGCCAGCCATTGCTGATGATCGGCCATGCGCCCCCCGCCAGCTGGACCGTGGCGCTGCCCGACCTGCGATCGCGGCTGGCCGCTGCGCCCCATGTCGCGATCGCCGAACCGGACGAGGCGCTGGCGCGCGCGCTGATCGAGCGCCAGTTGGGCGCGGCGGGGGCACGCTTCGCCGCCGACCTGCCCGACTGGCTGTTGCGCCGGATCGAGCGCAGCTATGGCGCAATTGCGGCGGTTACGCGGCTGCTCGACCAGGCGGCTTTGTCATCTGGCCGTAAGATTTCCATCTCAATGGCAAAAGACTGCCTGCAAGGCGCTGGCTATCTGCCTATAGTAGCGCCCGACCCTTCCCTCGATCCGTGCGAGTGATCCCAGTGGCCGAAGCCGATCCCGCGACCAGCCTGACCCAGCCGATGGGTCGCTATTTCAACCGTGAGCTGTCCTGGCTGGCGTTCAACCAGCGCGTGCTGGAGGAGGCGATGAACCGCGCCCATCCGCTGCTGGAGCGGTTGCGCTTCCTGTCGATCTCCGGCGCCAATCTGGACGAATTCTTCTCCGTCCGGGTCGCGGGCCTCAAGGGCCAGCAGTTGCAGGACGTGGACATGTGTTCGGCCGACGGGCTGACCGCGGGGCAGCAATTGACCGCCATTGCGGCGGAAACCGACCGGCTGATGCAGGCGCAGCAGAAGGTGTGGGGCGTCGTCCATGGCGAGCTGGCGCAGGTGGGCATCGAAGTGGTCGGCCCGACCAGTCCGATCGATCCGCTGAGCGAAGCCTGGCTGCGGGACCATTTCCTGAACCAGATTTTCCCGATCCTGACGCCGCAGGCGCTGGACCCGGCCCATCCCTTTCCCTTCATCCCCAATCAGGGCTTGTCGATCGTCTTCGACCTGCAACGCCTGTCGGACAAGCAGCCGATCCGCGAGTTGGTGATGATCCCCGCATCGCTTGCACGCTTTGTCCGCATTCCCGGCGAACCGGCGCGTTACATGGCGCTGGAGGCGGTGGTGCGGCGTTTTTCGGTGGATCTGTTCCCCGGATATATGGTGCGCAACAGCGGCGTGTTCCGCATCATCCGCGACAGCGACATCGAGATCGAGGAAGAGGCCGAGGATCTGGTCCGCCACTATCGCAGCGCGATCAAGCGCCGCCGCCGGGGCCGCGTCATCCGCATGGAGATAGAAGAGCGCATCCCCGAACCGGTCGAGGAGATGTTGCAGGACATGCTTCAGGGCCATGAGGCCGTGGTGGTCGAGGTGGAAGGGTTCATCGGCATCGGCGACCTGTCCGGCGTCGTCGAGGAGGATCGGCCAGACCTGAAATTCGAACCCTATGCGCCGCGCTTTCCCGAACGCATCCGTGAATATGGCGGCGATTGTTTCGCCGCGATCCGGGCGAAGGATATTGTCGTCCACCATCCCTATGAGGCGTTCGACGTCGTCGTGGCGTTCCTGAAGCAGGCGGCGGTCGATCCGGATGTGGTGGCGATCAAGCAGACGCTCTATCGCGCGGGCAAACAGTCCGCGATCATCCGCGCGCTGATCGACGCGGCGGAGGCGGGCAAGTCCGTGACCGCCGTGGTCGAATTGAAGGCGCGGTTCGACGAAGAGCAGAACCTGATGTGGGCCGACGCGCTGGAGCGGGCCGGCGTGCAGGTCGTCTATGGCTTCATCGACTGGAAAACCCACGCCAAAGTGTCGATGGTGATCCGGCGCGAGGGGGACCAGTTTCGCAGCTACTGCCATTTTGGCACCGGCAATTATCATCCGGTCACGGCCCGCATCTATACCGATCTGAGCTTCTTCACCGCCGATCCGGCCTTCAGCCGGGATGCCGCCGCGTTGTTCAACTATATCACCGGCTATGTTGAGCCGCAGGGGCTGGAAAAGCTGGTCATGTCCCCGCGCAGCCTGCGCGATCATCTGTGCGCGATGGTGGATGCCGAGATCGACCATGTCCGCGCCGGTCGCCCCGGCACCATCTGGGCCAAGATGAACAGCCTGGTCGATCCGGCGCTGATTGAAAAACTCTATGCCGCCAGCAATGCCGGGGTGCAGATCGACCTGATCGTGCGGGGCATCTGTTGCCTGCGCCCCGGCGTGCCGGGCATGTCGGAGCATATCCGGGTCAAGTCGGTGGTCGGCCGTTTTCTGGAGCATAGCCGCATTGCCGTGTTCGGCAATGGCAAGGCGCTGCCCAATAACGGTGCCAAAGTCTATATCAGTTCGGCTGACTGGATGCCGCGCAACTTCGACCGGCGCGTTGAATTCCTGGCCCCGATCGAAAATCCGACCGTGCATGACCAGATTTTGGACCAGGTGATGGTCGCCAATCTGATCGACAGCGAACAAAGCTGGACGCTCGACAGCACGGGGCATTACACCAGGCTCGATCCGGGCGACAAGCCGTTCAACCTGCACCGCTATTTCATGACGAACCCGTCCCTGTCGGGGCGCGGCGCGGCGCTGGACAATGAAGCGGTGCCGACTTTGCGCCTGCGCGGGCGGACCTGAGCCTGATGAATTCCATGCTCAGCCGGGTCCGCGAAGCGGCGCATACGATGACGATGTCGGCGCAACCGACGACGGGTCGCACCGCGATCATCGACATCGGTTCCAACAGCGTGCGTCTGGTGGTGTATGACGGGCCGCGCCGCATCCCGTTCATCCTGTTCAATGAAAAGGTGATGGCAGGGCTGGGCGCGGCGCTGGCGCGGACCGGACAGATCGAGCCGGAACCGATGGAGCGCGGGCTGCGCGCGGCCGAACGCTTTGCCCATCTGTGCCGCCAGATGAAGGTTGCCGATATTCGCTGCGTGGCGACCGCGGCGGTGCGGGACGCGACCAACGGGCCGGAATTCATCGCCCGCGCTGCCGCCATGGGGCTGACCGTGGAATTGCTGTCGGGCCGGCAGGAAGCGGTCGGCGCGGCGATGGGCGTGCTGTCGGGCATTCCGCATGCGGACGGCATAGTCGGCGATCTGGGCGGCGGCAGTCTGGAACTGGCGCGGATCAGGGATGGGCAGGTGCATGACACCATATCCCTGCCGCTGGGCGTGCTGCGCCTGCCGCAAATCCGCGCCAAGGGGCCAAGATTGCTGGAACGGCAGGTGGCCAAGATGCTGGCCGATGCCGGGTGGCATCAGGCGCCTGACCTGCCATTCTATCTGGTCGGCGGGTCGTGGCGGGCGCTGGCGCGGTTCGACATGCAACTGACCCAGTTTCCGCTGCCGGTGGTGCATCAATATGAAATGCCCGCGACCCGCGCCGAGCAGCTGATCCGTATCGTGTCCCATGTCGATCGTGCGCGGTTGAAGGAAATTCCGGGCATGAGCGGGTCGCGCGTGCCGACGCTGGGCGATGCGGCGGCGTTGCTGTCGGTGGTCGTGCGCCAGTTGCGATCGAGCCGTCTGGTCGTGTCCGCCTATGGCCTGCGCGAGGGATTGCTGTTCGAAGGGCTGCCGCCCGAAATTCGTGGCGAAGATCCGCTGCTGGTCGCAGCCGAAGCGGAGGGGGAGGCGCAATCGCGGTTTCGCGGCCATGGCGACCGGATCGAGCGCTGGATCGCGCCCCTGTTCGCCGATGATGCGCCCGCCGCCCGCCGTATCCGCCGCGCTGCCTGCCTGCTGGCCGATGTCGGCTGGCGCGCCAATCCCGATTTCCGCGCCGAACGGGGCATGGAGATTGCGCTGCACAGCAATTGGGTGGGTATCACCGCGGCGGAGCGGGCGATGCTGGGGCAGGCGCTGTTCAGCCATTTTGGCGGTGGCACGGCGATCGCGCCGGGGCTGGAACGGCTCGCCAGTGCCGAGGCGCTGCACCGGGCGATGCTGTGGGGGCTGGCGATCCGACTCGCGCAGCGCCTGTCCGGCGGGGTCGAGCGGCCGCTGACCCATACGCGGCTGACGTTGCGGGACGGGCTGCTGCTGCTGGAACTGGACCGCGACGATGTGGCGCTGGGCGGCGAAGTGGTGGAACGGCGGTTGCGGCATCTGGCGCAGACGCTGGGCGTGAAATATCGGCTGGTGCGGGGTGAGGGGTAGGGACTTCAACAGGTGCGTCATGCCAGTGGACGGGGGGATGACGAACCGAGCAACATGCCCGCACTGCCCACCTTCCCCTGCCGCGTAATCTTGGCTAAGCCCCGGCGATGACATCTTCTCCCGCGCCGCTCAGCCGATCGCTCTTTGGCTTTTCGATCTTTTATGGCGGCATGGTCTGCATTGCGGGCGTACTGGGCAACAAGCAGGTGACGCTGGGGCCGGTATCGGCGATCGGGCCAGCGTTGGGGCTGGGTCCGCTGGCGGTGGAGGCGGGGATTTTCGCCTTCCTGCTGCTGGTGACGATTTCCAGCGCGGTGGCCGAGCTTCATGGCCGCGCGGTGGCCAACCGGCTGGTGCAGATCGGCTTCCTGCCGCTGATCGCCTCTATCCTGCTGTCGGTTCTGGTCCTGGCGGCTCCCGCTGCGGGAGATATGGACCCGGCCCGCGCCCAAGCCTTTGCCATGATGATGGGCGGTACGCCGCGCATCTGGGCGGGCGGCATCATCGCCTATGGCGTGTCGCAGACATTGAACGTGACCCTGTTCGCGATGCTCAAGGGTCGGGAGGGCGGTCGCCTGCTGTGGCTGCGCGCGGCGGTGGCGAGCATCCTGTCGCAGATCGCCGACACGCTGCTGTTCGTGACGATCGCCTTTTATGGCGTCTTTCCGATTGGCGAGTTGCTACTGGGCCAGATGCTGGCCAAGGTCGTGCTGTCCGCACTGCTGGTGCCACCGGTCATTTATCTGCTGGTCGCGCTGGGGCGGCGGCTGGACCGCTGAGGGCGGCGGCAGTCGACCCCGGCAATGTGCGACAGTAAGCCGAACATATGCACGATAATGGCGGAAATGGATTAGTTAGCTAACTAATCGAATTGTAATGCGGTGTTGCATGGCGTTGGGGGCCTGGCTTCGGTAGCTTCGACGGCGTCGGATGATGCCGGTTGGCGTGTAAGGCGGGCGGGCGCGCGTCGCTTCTTGCTCCTCGCCCGCTTTGCCCCTATGCGCCCGCGCATGACCAGTTCGCATGATCCCGTCCCGGCGCTGCTCGCCAAGGCTGAAACCCTCGTCGAGGCGCTGCCCTATATGCAGCGCTATGCGGGCAAGACCTTTGTGGTGAAATATGGCGGCCATGCGATGGGCGACCCGGAAGCGGCGCGCGATTTCGCCGAGGATGTCGTGCTGATGAAGGCGGTCGGCATCAATGTCGTCGTCGTCCATGGCGGCGGGCCGCAGATCGGCGCGATGCTCAAGAAGCTGGGCGTCGAATCGGAATTTATCGGCGGGCTGCGCGTGACGGACGCGGAAACCGCCAAGATCGCCGAAATGGTGCTGGCCGGCTCCATCAACAAGGAAATCGTCGGCTGGATCGCGGGCGCTGGTGGCCGGGCGGTCGGCATTTCCGGCAAGGATGGCGGGCTGGTCGTCTGCGAAAAGGTGCTGGGCAAGCGTGAGGCGGACCCCAATTCGGGGATCGAGCGCAATGTGGACCTTGGCTTTGTCGGCGATCCGGTAAAGGTCGACCGGCGTATTCTGGATACGCTGACGCAGGACGGCATCATTCCGGTCGTTGCGCCGGTTGGCATCGGCGCGGATGGCCATACCTATAATGTCAACGCCGACACGATGGCGGGCGCGATCGCGGCGGAACTGGGTGCGTCGCGCTTCTTCCTGCTGACCGACGTGGCGGGCGTGCTGGACAAGGACAAGAATCTGCTGACCGATCTTGATCCCGCCGCGATTGAGGTGCTGCAACAGGATGGCACGATCAGCGGCGGCATGATCCCGAAGCTGGAAACCTGCGTCAAGGCGGTCGAGGGCGGGGTGGACGCCGCCGTCATTCTGGACGGGCGGGTGCCGCATGCCATGCTGCTGGAAATCTTCACCAAGCGCGGTGCGGGCACGCTGATCCGCAAATAAGCCGTCGCCTGCACCCTGTCCGGAGAGCCGATCCATGTCGCTGACCCAACTTCTAGTCCCGACCTTTGTGCAGATGCTCAATCGTCTGTCCACCTGGCTGGAGAAGGCGGATGGTTCCACTGGCGATGCACTGCTGTCCGCGTGTCTGGCGCCCGACATGTTCCCCCTGTCGACGCAGATCCGCTTCGCCTGTGTGCAGGCGCAGGAAGCGATGTGTCGACTGAAGGGAGAGGATTTTCCGGAATCGCTGGGCGCGTTGCGCGATGAGGGGCGCAATGGGGCGGAGCATCCCGGTTCGATCGCGGATGCCAAGGGCCGGATCGCGCAAACCCTGGCCTTGCTGGAGGCGCTCGCGCCCGACGCGCTGGATGCCGCCGCTGGGACGATGATTGCCCATGCGCTGCCCAACGGGATGATTTTGGATCTGACCGCCGAACAATATGCGCGCGACTGGGCGCTGCCCCAATTTTATTTTCACCTGATGACGGCCTATGCGATCCTGCGGGCCAATGGGGTGGAACTGGGCAAGGCGGACTATGTCGCGCACCTGTTCCCCACTATCCGGCCGGGAACGATGCCGACCGCCTGATCGGGGCCTGTCCCGGCGCGGCGAACGCCCGGTCAGCATTGCGCCGATGCGATCATGCGCCGCTTCGGCCCGATACCCTATGTGCCTGTGATGCCCATGCCAGCCAGGAAAAAGCTTTCGGAAAGCGTGCGGCGATGCTTGTCCCCCGGCCATCGGACGGGGTAGAGAGAGGCAATATTTTTCGGAGACCTCATGGCCTACGCGCTTTATCAGATCATCGTCATCCTGCTCGACGTGCTGTGGTGGATCATCATCATTCAGGCCGTCATGAGCTGGCTGATCGCGTTCAACATCGTGAATATGGGCAGTGATTTCGTCCGTACCGTCATGACCGCGCTCGACCGGATGACCGCGCCCATCTATAATCCCATTCGCAAGGTCATGCCCGATCTGGGCGCTTTGGACCTTTCGCCGATGGTCGTGCTGCTGGCGATCCTGATCATCCGCCAGGCTGTGTTGCCGCCGCTGTTCGGGCTGGTGTGACGGTCTGGAGCCAGACGGGCGACGACCTGATCCTGGCCGTCCGGCTGACCCCCGGCGCATCGAAGGCAGCGATCGGCGGCATATGGACGGATGAAAAGGGCGCGCAATGGCTGTCCGCCCGCGTGACCGCCGTGCCGGAAAAAGGGCGGGCCAACGACGCGCTGGTCGCCCTGCTCAGCAAATATCTCGACTGGCCCAAGGGGGCGATTTCGCTGGAATCGGGGGACAGCAACCGGCTAAAGCGGCTGCGTATCCGGGGCGGCGCACAGCCGCGCCTGATCGCCATCATGGAAGAACAGGTTGACGTGACATGACCATCGGCAAGATCATCGACGGCAAGGCTTTTGCGGCGGGGCTGCGCGACAAGGTGGCGGAGGGCGTGAGCGCTTTCGCCGCGCAGGCAGGGCGCAAGCCGGGCCTGGCCGTGGTGCTGGTGGGCGAAGACCCGGCCAGCGCGGTCTATGTGCGCAACAAGGGCAAGATGACGGTCGCCACCGGCATGGAAAGCTATGAGTTCAAGCGCCCGGCAAGCATCGGCGCGGACGATCTGCTCGACCTGATCGAGGAGCTGAACCATGACGAGCGGGTCGATGGCATATTGGTCCAACTGCCGCTGCCCGATCATATCGACGAGAGCGCCGTTCTGGCCGCGATCGACCCGGCCAAGGATGTCGACGGGTTCCATGTCGTCAATGCCGGCAAGCTGGCGACGGGGCAGGAGGCGCTGGTCCCCTGCACGCCGCTGGGCTGCATCATGCTGCTGAAAGACGAACTGGGCGACTTGAGCGGCCTGGAAGCCGTGGTGGTGGGCCGGTCGAACATTGTCGGCAAGCCGATGGCGCAATTGCTGCTGGCGGAAAGCTGCACCGTGACGATCGCCCATAGCCGCACCCGCGACATTGCGAGCATCGTCCATCGCGCCGACATCGTCGTCGCCGCCGTGGGGCGGGCCGAAATGGTGAAGGGCGAATGGATCAAGCCGGGCGCGACGGTGATCGACGTGGGCATCAACCGGGTGGCCGATACCGAGGATGGCAAGAGCCGGATCGTCGGCGATGTCGCGACGGCCGAGGCGCTGGCCCATGTCCGCGCGATTACGCCGGTGCCGGGCGGCGTCGGCCCGATGACGATCGCAGTGCTGCTGCGCAATACGCTGGTCGCGGCCCATGCCCGCGCCGGGCTGGCGAAGCCCGACGGGCTGTGAGGGTGCGCCCGACGCTGCTGGCGCCGCTGCTGGTTTTGGGCGCGGCGGTGCTGGTCGCGGCGAAACCGCCGATGCGCTTTCAGCCCGATCCCAGTTCCGTGATCGCCGCAGAAATCGCCTTTAGCCGGCTGGCGCAGGAGAAGGGGCAATGGACCGCCTTTCGCGCCACGGCCGACGATGATGCAGTGATGTTCGTGCCGCAGCAGGTGTCGGCGAAGGCGTGGCTGAAGGGGCGGGCCGATCCGCCCGCGTCGGTCAAATGGTCGCCATCCGTCGTCTATGTCTCCTGCAACGGCAATCTGGCCGCCAGCACCGGCAACTGGACCCGGCCCGATGGCGCGGTCGGTTATTTCACGACCATCTGGCGGCGCGACAAGAAGGGCGCCTGGAAGTGGATCGCCGATCATGGCGACACGCTGGCCAAGGCGCGCGAGGCGCCGGAATTTCTGAGCGGCAAGGTGGCGACGTGCAAGCGGCCCGCGCGCGGCGAAGGCCCGCCGCAGGACGGCCCGCCAGCCGCAGGAAAGGACGCGCCGCTGCCCCCGCCCGACGAGAGCCTGCTCTGGTCGGCGCAGGTTGCGCCCGATGGCGGCCGCCGCGTCACGGTGCGGATGTGGAATGGCAGCGACTATGATATTGTGATCGACGACAGGGTAGGGGCGGCATCATGACCGAATTGTTCATTTCCGCCTTCGTCACCCTGTTCGTGGTGATCGACCCGCCCGGCTGCGCGCCCATCTATGCCAGCCTGACCGGCGGGGCGACGGTGGCGCAGCGCAAGGCGATGGCGATCCGCGCGGTCGGCATTGCCGCCGCGATCCTGCTGGTGTTCGCGCTATGGGGCAAGCAGTTGCTGGGCGTGCTGGGGATCGCGCTCGACAGTTTCCGTATCGCGGGCGGCATCATGCTGTTCATGATCGCGATGGACATGGTATTCGAAAAGCGCACCCAGCGGCGCGAGGACCGGGCGCAGAAGATCAGCGCCGAAGAGCGGCATGTCGAGGATGTGTCGGTATTCCCGATGGCAATGCCGATGATCGCCGGGCCGGGATCGATCGCTACCGTCATGCTGCTGATGTCGCGCGCCGATGGCATGGGCGAGCGGATGGTGGTGCTGGGCGCTGTCGTCGTGACGCTGATGCTGATGCTGGGCGCGTTGCTGGCGGCGGGGCCGCTGATGGCGCTGCTGGGCCACAGGATAGAGGCGGTGATCACCCGGCTGCTGGGCGTGCTGCTGGCCGCGCTGGCGGCGCAGTTCGTGATCGACGGGTTGAAGGCGAGTTTTTAATCCTCCCCGGCGCGGGGAGTTCAACAGAGTCACATGCCTCTGTTGAACAGGCGAAGCCTGACGGAGGGGGCGCCTGATTGCACGCCCCCTCCACCACTTCGTGGTCCCCCTCCCCTTGCAGGGGAGGATGAGTTGTTAACCCCGCACGTCGGCTTCGGTGACGGGGGCGATCTTGATTTCCACGCGGCGGTTGGCGGCCTTGCCCTCTTCGGTCGCGTTGGACGCGATCGGCTGGGTTTCGCCATAGCCGCGCGTGCCGATGCGGGCGGACTGGACGCCGCGACCGATCAGATAGTCAGCGACGGAGCGGGCGCGCCGTTCCGACAGGGTCTGGTTATAGGCGTCCGACCCGTCGCTGTCGGTATGGCCGAGCACGTCGATATAGGTTTTGGGATATTGCGCCAGCACGCTCGCGACGTCGTTGAGCGTCGGCTGGAACTGGGGCTGCACATCGGCGCGGTCATAGCCGAAGGTGATGCCGGAGGGCATGCGCAGTAGCAGATTGTCGCCGTCGCGAATCACGTCGACGCCCGTGCCGGCGGTTTCTTCGCGCAGCTTGCGTTCCTGGGCATCCATATAGGCGCCCACGCCCGCGCCCGCGATGGCGCCAATGCCAGCGCCCAGAATCTTTTCGGTCCGGTCATTGCGCCCGCCGACCAGATCGCCCAGCAGATAGCCGCCCAGCGCGCCGCCGATGCCGCCGATCGCAGCCTTGGAAATGGTGCGCTGACCGGTGTTGGGATCGGTCGTGCAGGCGGTGGTGGCCAGCATCGCGGCCAGGCCTGCCGCGCCGATGATGCGGTGAGAAATCTTCATGATCCTGATCCCTTGTCTTTCCTGAATCTCGTTTTGGCGCCCGTATGAGCCGAATAACCCCAAAATCACCGAGCTATATGTTTGTTCCACAAGCGAACTGAACGGGCGATGATGGGGATGTTGTGCAATTGAAAGAATAACGGTTATAGGAGGTCGCTGACCGCCATGGCCACGATCCCCCTTCCCAATCCGACGCCCTTTCCCTGGGCCGATCTTTTCATCATTCTCGCCCTGGTGGCGTTGAACGGTATTTTCGCGATGTCGGAGCTTGCCATCGTATCGGCGCGCAAGCCGCGCTTGCAGGGGCTGGAGAAGGCCGGGCGCAAGGGCGCGGCGACGGCGTTGCGGCTGGCGAGCGATCCGGGCAAATTCCTGTCCACCGTGCAGATCGGCATCACCCTGATCGGGATTGTCGCTGGCGCCTATTCGGGGGCGAGCCTGGGCGGCCCGGTCGGCGAGCGGCTCTATGCGCTGGGCCAGAATCTGGGCATAGGCCTGTCGTTCAATGCCGCGGAAAATCTGGGCTTTGCGCTGGTCATCGGCTTTACCACCTATGCATCGCTGATCATTGGCGAACTGGTGCCCAAGCAATTTGCGCTGCGTGCGCCCGAACCGATTGCGGTGATCATGGCCGGGCCGATGCTGTGGCTGTCCAAGGCGACCGCGCCGGTCGTGTGGGTGCTCGACGGGTCGAGCGCGCTGATCTTCAAGCTGTTGCGGATGAACCGCGAATCGGAACAGCATGTGACCGCCGAGGAGTTGCATCTGATCGTTGCCGAAGCCAGCCGGTCGGGCGTGATCGAGGAAAGCGAACGGGCGATCATTTCGGGCGTGGTGCGGCTGGCCGACCGGCCGGTGCGCGAGGTGATGACGCAGCGCATGGATGTCGACTGGATCGACATTGCGGCGGATGACGCGACGATTCGCGCGCGATTGCTGGAAACGCCCCATACCCGGTTGCCGGTGGGGCGCGGATCGGTGGAGGATATTGTCGGCATCGTCCAGGCGCGCGACATCATGAGCGCGCTGTTCCGGGGCGAGATGCTGAATGTCGGCGCGCTGATGCGCAAGGCGGAGGTGGTGCCTGACCAGGTCGATGCGATGGACGCGCTGGAAGTGCTGCGCCGGTCGGACGTGCCGATGGTGATGGTCCATGACGAATATGGCCATTTCGAGGGGATCGTGACCCCGGCCGACCTGTTGTCGGCGATTGCGGGCCATTTCGCGTCCGACCGCGACGCCTATGACGAACCGGATGTGGTGGAACGGGAGGATGGCAGCCTGCTGGTATCCGGGCAGATGCCGATCGACCAGCTGGCCGATCGGATCGGCATCGACCTGTCAGAGGATCGCGATTATGCGACCGTGGCGGGCCATGCGCTGTGGCTGCTCAAGCGCCTGCCGGAAGTTGGCGATTTCGTCGACGATCAGGGTTTCCGTTTCGAGATTGTCGATATGGACGGGCGCAAGATCGACAAAGTGCTGGTCGCTGAGCGCTGAGGCGTGCGGGACAATCGGTTGCCGAAATACTAACATTCGTTATGATCGTCTCCAAAGGAGAGGATTATGCGATTTACCGAACAGGATTATCTGGCTTATGTCGCCGCGTTCAACGCGCGCGACTACAAGACGCTGGAGACGTTCTTTGCCGACGATTTCGCGTTGGAAAATGCGGGGTTCAAGGTCCAGGGGAAAGCCGCGTTCCGCGACTTCTATGCGTTTTTCCATGACTATATCCGCGAAACCGTGCTGTTCCGCGGCTTTTATCCGGGCCAAGACGGCTTCGTCGCCCATGTCGTCATCCGCTTTGAGGGGCTCCAGGATCTGACCCCGGCCGTGCTGGCGGAAAAGGGCTATCCGGGCATGACGCCGGTCAATCGTGGTGGCAGCGCAGATGTGGAGTTTCTGATCCTCTATCTGCTCGATGCGGACGGGCTGATCCGCCACATCAAGGGCGCGATCTGGGTGCCGGAGCGCTGAGCGACGATCAGTCCAGCCTTTTCACCCAGAATTGCATGGGGTGGTCGCTTTCGGCGGCGTCGCCCCTGTCCTTCCAGCCAAACTGGCCGATCAGCCCATCGACCGGCGCGAAGCCGCGCTTGTGCCAGAAGGGGTCGAGCGGACTGTAGCCGGCGGGGCGGGCAGGGTGATCGGCCGGGCGGATGACGGCGCAGAAGGCGGCGATGGAAAAACCAAGGTCGCGCGCCCTGGCTTCGCGCCGGTCGAAAAAGGCGTGGCCGATGCCATGGCCGCGCCATTCGGGCAGCAGGACCGATTCGCCGAAATAATAGACATGGCCAATATCCATGCCGCGCGCCCGGAAGGGGGCGGCGAAGGCGGCGGCATGATCGGCCATCGGCGCGGCGGTGGCGGCGCCGACCAGCCTGTCGCCCTGATCGGTCCTGGCAAAGGCGCCTACGACCAGCGCGCCGGGGCTGTCGGCATAGGCGGCCAGATAATCGCGCTCATAGGCGCGGTCCCCGTCATAGAGATAGGGGAAGTCCCTGAACACCGCGATGCGCAGGTCCGCCAACGAATCGAGCGCGGCAACCAGTGCCGCGCCCGTCAATTCGCATATGTCGACCGGCGTACCGATCGGGCTTTACTCGGCAGCGTTCGCTGCCGGAGCTTCGCTCGCATTGGCAGCGTTGCCCGCTTCGGCTTCGGCGGCGTTCGCGCCTTCGGCGGCCGGCGCAGCGTCGGCAGCTGGCAGCGGCAGGTTGGAACCCTGCGTGTTCATCCAGGCGATCAGGTTGGCGCGATCGACCGGATTGCCAAGGCCCGCAAAGGTCATCTTGGTGCCAGGCGCGAATTCACGCGGGCTTTTCAGCCAGTGATCGAGATTTTCAAAGGTCCAGCTGCCGCCCTTGCCGGACAGCGCCGCCGAGAAGGCGAAACCGGCCTTGCCCTTGCCGATTTCCTCGCCGACCGTCGCATACAGGTTGGGACCGATGCCGTTGGCGCCGCCCGACGTGATGGTGTGGCAGGCGGCGCACTTGGCAAACACCTTCTCGCCCGCTGCGACGTCCGCGCTGGCCAGCAGGGTGTTGAGGCCGGGGCCGGAAGCCGCGCCTTCGCCTTCAGCCTCTACGCCTTCGATCGCATAGCCCATCGGTTCGGGCCGTTCGTCATGGAAATATTTGGAACTGACGATCGCGCCGCCGAGCGCGATAATGCCAGCGAACAGCGCCCAGCCCGCTACGGTATTGAAACGATCGCCCATTTCGCTCGATTTCCCTTGCATTTCTGTTCGGGCGGCTGTCTTGGCGCCCCCTCTTGGCCGTTGCCATAATGGCGGACACGCGAACGTGCAACCCGGCTTGACACCACAAATGCGCAGGGGCGTGTCGCGCTTGCGCCGCCGACGCTTGCGCGGCCCCGCGCAACTGCCTAAGCGCGCAGCCATCCATGGAAAACTATCCCGCCCCCGCGCGCGCGATTGTCGCGCAACTGGCTGAAAAAGCCGCCGCCGACCCGGCCCGCGCCGTTGCCTATCAGGGCGCGCCGGGGGCCAATTCGCATCTGGCGGCGCTTGGCTATGCGCCCGATTGCGTGCCTTTGCCCTGTTTCGCATTCGAGGATGCGATCGATGCGGTGCGCAACGGCCAGGCGGAACGGGCGATCATCCCGATCGAAAACAGCCTGCACGGGCGGGTGGCGGACATGCATTTCCTGCTGCCCGAATCGGGCCTGTCCATCGTGGACGAATATTTCCTGCGCGTGCGCCATTGCCTGATGGCGCCGGACAACAGCCCGGTCAAAAGCGCGATCAGCCATCCCCAGGCGCTGGGCCAATGCCGCCATTATCTGCGCGAACGGGGCATCCAGCCGGTCGCCTATGCCGATACGGCGGGCGCAGCGGCGCTGGTCGCGGAAACACGCCTGCCGGGCGAAGGGGCGATCGCGCCCTATCTGGCGGCGGAGATTTACGGCCTGCGGCTGATTGCGGAGAATATCGAGGATAGCGACGACAATGTGACGCGCTTCCTGGTGCTGGCGCGCGCGCCGCGGATGCCGGTCGCCAATGTCGGGCCGGTCATGACGACTTTCCTGTTCGAGGTGAAGAATGTCCCCGCCGCGCTCTACAAGGCGATGGGCGGCTTTGCGACCAACGGCGTCAACATGACCAAGCTGGAAAGCTATCAACGCGGCGCGAGTTTCGCCGCGACGGAGTTTTTCTGCGATATCGAAGGCATGCCGGGCGACCCGGCGGTCGATCGCGCGCTGGCGGAACTGGAATTCCACACCAAATGGGTGCGGATGCTGGGCAGTTATCGGCAGGCGCGGCCCAGAACTTAGGGTCGGCCGATATTCCGCCCATATGGCCTGCAAAGCGCGCTTTTCTGCGTTCCGGTGCTCACGTACTTTAAGTACGCTGCGTCGGAACGAGGCACGTGACTCGTCCCGAGTTACTCGAAAATCGCGCTTTTCGGCTCCATCTGGACGAAATCTCGACCAACCCTATTCGTCACCCATCAAGAAGTCTGTATAGGCGCTGGATGGTCGCAGCTATTTTCTGGTCCGCTTTGGCGATGAGCGCCATTGTCGGCGTTCGCTATCTGCTGGCGAGCGGTGGTTTTGCGCTGGCGACGCGGGTGCGGCAGCCGGGCCTGTATCGCGGGCTGGAGCGGCAGATGCGTCGGGAGATCGGCTGGTCGCTGCTGTCCGCGCTGATTTACGGCATCCCCGCCGGGATCGTCGCATGGGGATGGCAGGCGCGTGGATGGACGCGCATCTATACCGATGTCGCAGCCTTCCCGATCTGGTACCTTCCCGTGTCGGTGCTGCTTTACCTGGCCGCGCATGACACATGGTTTTACTGGACGCATCGCTGGATGCACCGGCCCAAGCCCTTTCGCATCGCCCATGCGGTGCATCATGCCAGCCGCCCGCCGACGGCCTGGGCGGCGATGAGCTTTCACCCCTGGGAAGCGCTGACCGGGGCGGTGGTGATACCGGCGCTGGTGTTCATCATCCCGATCCATGTCGGCGCGCTGGCGGCGGTGCTGACGATCATGACGATCATGGGGGTCAGCAATCATATGGGGTGGGAGATGTTTCCGCGCTGGATGGTGCGCGGGCCGCTGGGCAGCTGGCTGATCACCGCCACCCATCATCAGCGGCACCATGACCTCTATGCCTGCAATTACGGCCTCTATTTCCGGGTCTGGGACCGATTGTGCGGCACGGACCGGGGGCTGGGCGATTTTACGGCAAAGGCGCGCGCGTGAAGGGGCGGCCCGGTGGGTTGACGTTGCTGGTTCCGCTGTTGCTGGGCGCGGCGCCGCTGGGGCAGCCGCAGCCGCTCATCATGGCGCTGGAGGGGCTGCGATCGACCAAGGGACAGATATTGGTGTGCGTGACGCGGGTGCCGCGCTATTTCCCCGATTGCAGCGATGATCCCGACAAGCGGCATTTTGCTGTAGCGGCCAGGGGCGGCGCGGTGACGATCGGCAATGTGACGCCGGGCGATTACGCCATCGCGATCGTCCATGACGAAAATGGCAATGGCAAGCTGGATACCTTCGCAGGCATCCCGCGCGAGGGGGTCGGCTTTTCCCGCAATCCGGTGCTGCGCTTTGGCGCGCCCAGTTTCCGATCGGCCAGTTTTGCGGTCGCAGGCGCGCCGGTGGAACAGGATATCCGGGTCAAATATTTCCTGTAGGCATATCCGGCGGAACCTGTAACCGGCGTGAAACATTGTGTGGCCGACCGCCATTGGCTGAACAGGGGCCTTATGAACCAGCTTACCCGCATCCTCCTCCTTACCCTTCCTTTCATGGCCGCCGCGCCCGCGCTGGCGCAGGAGGCGGAGGATCACAGCAGCCTGACCATTGGCGTGGGCGTCGCTTCCGTCCCCAGCTATGAAGGGTCCGACGATTCCCGATTGATCGTGGGCCCGCAATTGCGCGGCAAGGTGAAGGATCATGCCTTCTTTACCCGTGGCCCCATGCTGTTTTTCGATGCCATTCCCAACCGGGATGACAGCGGCATCGACTTTCAGGCGGGACCGGCCGTGGGCGTCCGGCTGGACCGGACCAGCCGCAAGCAGATCAAGGACAGCGCGGTCGAAGCGCTGGGCAAGCGCGATACCGCAGTGGAGGTCGGTGGCTATGTCGGCATCGGCAAGACCGGGATCATCACCAGCGCCTATGACAATCTGAGCGCGCGGGTCGCGGTGACCAAGGATGTCGCGGGCGCGCATGAAAGCTATATCGTCACCCCCGCGATCGAATATTTCACGCCGCTGTCGATCCGCAGCTTTGCGGGCATCGGCCTGTCGGCCGATTATGTCGGCAAGAAGTTTGGCCGCTATTATTTCGATGTCGATGCAGCGGGCGCGCTGGCAAGCGGCCTGCCGGTCTATACGCGCGGCGGCAGCGGTTCCGGGTTCCGGCGCGTCAACGCCAATCTGACGGGGGGCTATTCCCTGTCCGGCGACATCCGCAAGGGATGGGTGATCGTCGGCGCGATTGGCTATTCGCGGATGCTGGGCCACTATGCCGATTCGCCCGTGGTGGCGATTGCCGGGTCGAAGAACCAGTTTCTCGCCGCGCTCGGGGTTGGCTATACTTTCTGAGAAGTTTTTTGAAAAATGCGCGAAAGAGCGCATTTTTGCTGCCGCACCGGCCCGCTCCCCCACCCGGCCACCCATGGAATACTGGCGTTGGGCGTCCGGGCAGAGGAGCGGGCGAGTTTGTTGCAGCGCGCGTATGTCCTGCCTTGCGGGGAGGGTGACGCTACCCATATTGCGGGCTATGGAGGCGGCGACGTACCGCAGTGGCAGGAGATGAAAGCGTGGCGACCCTGGGAATGAGCGAGGCCGACAAGCTGGCCGTGGAGGCGTTTCGCCGCGACGTGGTGGAGCCTTCGCGCACGCAGTTGGTGATCGTGGATTTCTGGGCCGAATGGTGCGGTCCGTGCAAGCAGCTGACGCCGATCATCGAGAAGGTGTGCGCCGACTATGCGGCCAAGGGCGTCAAGCTGGTCAAGGTGAATGTCGACGAAAATGGCTTTATCGCCAGCCAGTTCCGGGTCCAGTCGATCCCGACCGTCTATGCCGTGTTCCAGGGGCAGCCGGTCGCCGACCTGTCCCAGGCGCGGACCGAAGGGCAGCTCAAACAATATCTCGACCAGCTGCTGGGCCAGTTGCCGATCGAATCGGAGGAAAAGGCGCAGGAACTGGAAATCGCCCCATTGATCGCCATGGCCGAGGAAACGCTGGCGGCGGGCGATGCCGAGCGCGCTCTGTCGATCTTTGCCCAGATTGCCGACATGGTGCCCGGCCATGCCGATGTGGCGTCGGGCCAGGCGCGCGCGCTGGTGGCGATGGGGCAGCTGGACGAGGCGGACGCGGTGCTGGACGCGCTGCCCGCCGATGCGGCCAAGGATCAGGCGGTGGATCGCGCGCGCGCGGCGATTGCCCTGGCGCGCGACGCCAAGCCGGTGGCTGACCTATCGGGGCTGGAGGCGAAGGTCGCAGCCGACCCGGACGATCATGCCGCACGGTTCGAACTGGCGGGCGGGCTGATGGCCAATGGCGACCGCGACGGCGCGGCAGAGGCGCTGCTGGAGATCGTCCGCCGCGACCGGGCGTGGAATGACAGCGCGGCGCGGACGCAATTGCTGACCCTGTTCGAGGCGGTCGGGCTGGAAGATCCCTGGGTATCGGCGCAGCGTCGCAAGCTGTCGCAGATATTGTTCGCCTGACGGCCCGGCCGGTGCCTCTCGCCCGCGTCTCGATATTCCCGCTGTCCGGCGCGCTGTTGCTGCCCGGTATGGATTTGCCGCTGCATATTTTCGAGCCGCGATACCGTGCGCTGATTCAGGACACGATGGCGCGGGACCGGCGGATCGGCATGATCCAGCCGCGTGGCGACGGGCCGGTGCCGCCGCTGTTCGACATGGGTTGCCTGGGCCATGTCAGCCATATCGAGGCGCTGGACGATGGGCGGTTCAACATCATCCTGACCGGGCTGGCGCGGTTCAAGGTGGTGCGCGAATTGCCGGTAACGACGCAGTTCCGCCAGATCGAGGCCGATGTGATGCAGGCACCGCAGGAGGATGAGGTGCTGCATGCGGTAGAGCGGGCGGCGCTGGAGCAGGAATCGCGCCGTTTTGCCGATGCGCTGGGCTATGTCGTCGACTGGACGGCGGTGTCGCGGCTCGATGATATGGCGCTGGTCAATGGCATCGCCCAGATCGCGCCATTCGACGCGGCGGCCAAGCAGACGCTGCTGGAAGCGGACACGCTGGGCGAACGCTCGGAACGGATCATCCAGCTGATGCAGATTTTCGGCCGGATCGAGCGCGATGGCGGCGCGACGATGCAATGACCGGGGCAATGACTGGGGCAATGAGCGGTGCATGTGCTGGCGCGCCGGTCGACCCTTGGCTGCTGGCCAAGCTGGTCTGCCCGGTGACGCGCACGCCGCTGCGCTGGGACGATGCGCGCGGGGCGCTGGTCTCTGAAGCGGCGGGGCTGGCCTATCCGGTGCGCGATGGCGTGCCGGTGCTGCTGCTGCGGGAGGCGGTGGCGATCTGAGCCAAATACGGAGGTGGTTACGGGTAAGCGGCGATACATTCCACTTCCAGCGGCGCGCCGAGCGCCAGGCCATCGGCGCCAAAGGCGCTGCGCGCGGGCAGGCGCTTGCCCTTGAAATAGGGGAGATAGGCCGCGTTGAAGCGGGGCCAGTCCGCCATGTCATCCAGCATCACCGTGCATTTGACGACATGGCCAAAGTCGAGGCCGTTGTCGGCCAATATCCTGCCGACCGAATCCATCGCCGCCCTGACCGCAGCGTCAAACCCTTCCCCGTGCGGGTCCATGCCCGGCGGCACCTGCCCGATCTGGCCGGACAGATAGAGCGTGTCGCCGACGCGGACGGCGGGAGAGAAGGGCAGAGCCGCGGGCATCGCCTGCTGCGCCATGGCGGGTGTTGCGATGGTCAGGCTGAGCGCGGCGAGGAGGGCGAATGGCTGCATGGACGGACCCCTGTCGGACGGAAAAAGGGCCGGTGCGTTTCCGAACCGGCCCTTCCTTTATGACATGATTTAACGGTCGATCAGAATTTGAAGTCGATGCGGGCGTAATAATAGCCGCCCGACGTGCCATAGGCGCCATGGTTATAGGGGCTGTTATAGGAGCCGGAACCGTTGATGTAGGGCGACACGCCGGGATTGACGACCACCCCCGTGCCGGTCACCAGCTTGGGCACTTCTGGAATCTTGTCGAACAGATTGTTCGCACCGATCGAGAAGGTGACATTGTCGGTGAAATCATAGCCGACTTCCAGGTCGGTGATGATTGCCCGTTTCACCACGCCGTTGAAATAGAGCTGGTTCGCATTGACGCCATTGATCAGCGCGCCGTCGGCGATCAGGAAGCCGCCATCGGGGATCACGCCGCTGCCAACGCCCGGACGGACCAGAACGCTTTGCTTGGCATAGAGGGTTTCGCGCAGGTTGACGGTCAGCTTGTCAGCCTTCAGCAGGGCGCCGAAGCCGACCTTATATTTGGGCGTCGTATCTTCGATATTGCTTTCCGACGCGGCGTTGAACAGCGGATAGCCGACCTTGTTCTTGGTGATCTTGGTCTTGTTGTAATTGCCGTTCAGCGACAGGTTGAGCGTGCCGAAACCAAGCGCGACCGGATAGCTGGCGGAGAAGTCGATGCCCTTGGTCTCCGTGTTGATGCCGTTGGTGAAGCTTTGCACGCCAACGGTCTGGAGCGCGGTATCGAGAACGATGCCGGCGGCCGCCAGCGCGTCGAAGATCGCTGCTGCGCCGGGCTGGATCACGCCGCCCTGGACGGCGTTGCGCGATGCGGTAGCGGCGATGCGGTCCTTGATTTTGATAAGATAGGCATCGACGGTGATCGCCAGCCGGGGCACGGGGCGCAGAACGATGCCCGCCGAGAAGTTCTTCGATTTTTCCGGGCCAAGCGAGTCGAAGCCGAGCAGGGCGGCAGCGGGCGTGCCAGCGGGAAGCTGGGCGACGGCGCTGGTTGGCCCCACGTTGATGGTCGAATATTTCTGTTCGGCCAGTGTCGGTGCGCGGAAGCCGGTGCTGGCCGTGGCGCGGACCGCAAAGGCATCGGACAGATCATAGCGGGTCGTGATCTTGCCGATCAGCGTATCGCCGAAATCGGTATAATCTTCGTAACGGCCCGCCAGATCGACGCTCCAGCCGTCGACCGGGTTGGCGATGAAGTTCAGGTAGCCCGCGCGCGAACTGCGCTTGAAACGCCCGGCGTCGGTCGACTTGTAGCCGGGGAAGGACTGAACCCCCGTCTTGTAGGTCGAATAGAAATCGCCCTGGACGATTTCATAGGTGTCCTTGCGATATTCGCCGCCGAACGCGAAGGTCAGCGGAGTGGCCATGCCTATGTCGAATTCCTTGCGGATGTCGGCGGTCACTGTGGTCTGGCTGAGGCGGAAGCCGCCGTCATAGGCCTTGTCAGGCGTGTTGGGGACGCCGACGCCCAATAGCGACGCGGCATAGCTTTCCTGCCACACTTCGCGATGGGCGGACTTCTCGGTCCAGATGTCGTTCTTCTGATTGCCGTAGGTGGTGCTCAGGTCATAGTTCCAGCCTGCCGTTTCGCCCCGCGCGCCGACAGTGAAGCTATATTCATCCTCGATCACATGCTGGAGCGGGACCATGCCCACAGTGCCGGTATTGCTGTAGCAGATATTGGGATTGTAGGCCGCGGGCGTGACGCCGCCACCCAGATTGCCGGATTCGTAGCAGATGCGCTTGGGATGGCGGTAGCCCTGCTTGGCCCAGCCTTCACGGCGGGCGAGGCTGCCGAAACTGTAGACTTCCACGCCGCCAAAATCATAACCGGCATTGTAGAAGAGCAGGTTGAGTTCGGTCTTGGGCTGGCCGCCATTGATCCCGGCCAGCGCATCGCCGGTAAGGTTCGACCATTGGGCAGGGGCATTGGGCTGGAGCGTGCCATCCAGCTTCGTCACCTGCACCTGGCCTTCGCCGAGCGTGGTATAGTCCTGACGGCGATGGAACAGGGAAAGGTTGATATAGCCGTCCTCGCCAAGCCGGACGCCATAATTGCCGGAAACGGAGAAAAGTTCGCCTTCGCTGTCATAATGCTGACCGCCGGTCAGTTTGATCGAGCCGCCCTCTGGATCATCCTTCAGAATGAAGTTGATGACGCCTGCAATGGCGTCCGTGCCATACACGGCGGCGGCGCCTTCCTGCAGCACTTCGACGCGTTCGACCGAGTCTGGCGGAATAAGATCAATGCTGGGCGCGGCCGAGCCGGAGAAGGCGCCGAGCACCTGAAGGATGCCATTGCCGTGGCGGCGCTTGCCGTTGACCAGCACCAGCGTGTGGTTGGGGCTGAGACCGCGCAGACGGGCCGACAGCGAGAAGCTGGAAAGGTCGGTGCCCTGCGTCTGGGCCGTGAAGCTTGGTACGATCTGGGTCAGCACCTGGTTGAGGTTTGGCTGGCCGACATGGGCGATGGCGTCCTGGCTGAGCACCTGGATCGGTGCGGCGCTGTCTGCGGCCTGCATGCCGACGGCGCGGGTGCCGGTGACGATGATCGCTGCGCCTTCGTCAACCTGTGGTTCCTGCGGCGCGTCTTGCGCGATGGCGCAGGCGGACCAGGACGATGCGAGGATCAGTGAGAGTTTAAGCGCCGATAACCGTGTCATTCATGCCCCCTGTTCAGCTTTATCGATGACAGGGGGAATGACGAAGGGGCGGCGCCGATCCTCTATTGCGCTGCACAAAAATTACAGATTTGTGGATTGTTTCTACTTCGTTTCTATGTCGGAAACGAGGCGTTATTTGGCAGGCGCAGCCGCGTAAGTCGATTTTGCGGCTGCGCCAAAGAGCCGTGTGGTCAGGATGCCATGGCGGCCTCTATCAGCGCCTTGGCTTCCGCCCCTTCCCAATCCATCGCGCCGATCACGCGGACCATTTCCTTGCCCTTTGCGTCATAAAGGACGGTCGTGGGGAGCAGGCCGGTGGCATAGCCGAAGCCGAAATGATTGTCCGGGTCAGCCCAGCCCTTGAGATGGGGCAGGGGATGCTTGGCGAAGAAGGGCTTGACCGCCTTTGCCCCTTGCGTGTCCTGCGAGATGGTGAGGACGGCCAGCCCCTTGGGGCCATAGCTTTGCGCGATCCGGTCGAGCGTGGGCATTTCCGCGACGCAGGGGGTGCACCATGTTGCCCACAGATTGACCAGCATCGGGCGTCCGGCGAAATCCTGCAAGGTCGCATCGCCCCCGTCGGGATTCTGGAAGGCGAAGGTGGGAGCGGGGGTGCCCGCTTTGCTGCGGTCCAGCCGATAGCTGAACTCGCCGCCTCCCTGCGAGGCATTGCCTGACGCGGGAACCTCACCGCTCATGCTTGCATTGGCTTGCCCAGCGGGCGGCGATTGCCTATCGCAGGCCGCCAATCCGGCAGTCAGGAGCAGTATCATCAGCGCGCGTGAAGCAGATCGGGACAATGGGGGTTCCAAGGGAGAAGGCTCCAACAGCATGTGGGGTGGCCGGTTCGCGGCCGGCCCCGCTTCGATCATGCGCGAGATAAATGCCTCCATCCCATTCGACAAGCGATTGTGGAAGCAGGACATCGCAGGATCGAAGGCGCATGTCGCAATGCTGGCCAAGCAGGGCATCGTCGATGGCGAGGATGCGCAGGCGATTACCGAGGGGCTGAACCGGATCGCGGCGGAATATGAAGCCGATGGCGTGCCGGTGGATCTGGACCTTGAGGACATCCACATGGTCACCGAGTCGCGGCTGGCGCAGCTGATCGGCCCGACCGCCGGGCGGCTGCACACCGCGCGCAGCCGCAACGATCAGGTGGCGACCGATTTCCGCCTGTGGGTGCGCGATGCGATCGACGAGGTGCAGGCGGGGCTGATCGGCCTGCAACGCGCGCTGCTGGCGCGTGCAGACGAGAATGCCGATGCGGTGATGCCGGGCTTTACCCATTTGCAGTCGGCGCAGCCGGTAACGCTGGGCCATCATCTGATGGCCTATTATGAGATGGTGCGCCGCGACCGCAGCCGCTTTGCCGATGCGCGGGCGCGGGCGGACGAATGCCCGCTGGGCGCGGCGGCGCTGGCCGGCACGGGCTTTCCGATCGACCGACACGCGACGGCGGCGGCGCTGGGCTTTGCCAAGCCGACCGACAACAGCCTGGACAGCGTGAGCGACCGCGACTTCGCGCTCGATTATCTGATGGCGGCAACGCAGGCGTCGCTGCACCTGTCGCGGCTGGCGGAGGAGTTCATCATCTGGGCCAGCCAGCCCTTCGGCTTCGTCAAGCTGCCCGACGCCTATTCGACCGGCAGTTCGATCATGCCGCAAAAGCGCAATCCCGACGCCGCCGAACTGGTGCGCGGCCATGCCGGGCGGATCATGGGCTGCATGAACGCGCTGTGCGTGACGATGAAGGGGCTGCCGCTCGCCTATTCGAAGGACATGCAGGACGACAAGCCGCCCGTTTTCGAGGCACACGACCTGCTGGCCCTGTCGATCGCGGCGATGACCGGGATGATCGAAACGGTGACGTTCCGCACCGACCGGATGCGCGGCCTGGCCGAAAGCGGCTTTGCCACCGCGACGGACCTGGCCGACTGGCTGGTGCGCGAAGGGGGTATTCCTTTCCGCGAGGCGCACCATATCACCGGACGTGCCGTGGCGGCGGCGGAAGCGGCGGGCGTGCCGCTCGACCAGCTGCCGATCGCCACGTTGCAGGGCATCGACGCGCGGATCGACGATCGCGTCTATGCGGTGCTGACGGTCGATGCGTCGGTCGCCAGCCGGATGAGCCATGGCGGCACGGCACCCATGCAGGTGCGGGCGCGGATCGCGCAGGCGCAGGAGGAATTGGGATCATGACGATTCGGACGATCGTGGGACTGGCCTTTACCGCCCTGGCGCTGGTTTCCTGCGGTGGGCGGCAACCGTTGAAGCCCGTTGCGGGCCAGGAGCTGCCAGCGGTGCCGGTGGGCGCGGCGACTTCGCCGACCGCCGCACAGTTGATGACGCCATCGACCCAGGCGCGGCCGCAACGCAATGTGGAATTGCTGACCCAGTCGCAAGAGCGACAGGCGGACGAATTTGACCTGCCGCCCGAAAAGCAGCCCCAATAAGAGACTAAGGACCGGAATTTGGACCATTTCGACTATGTTGACGGCGCCATGCAGGTGGAGCAGGTGCCGATGGCGGCGATCGCCGATGCGGTCGGCACGCCGGTCTATGTCTATTCGACCGCGACCCTGACGCGCCATGTCGGCGTGTTCCGCGACGCGCTGGGCAGCCTTCACAATCCGCTGATCGCCTTTGCGGTCAAGGCGAACCCCAATGCGGCGGTGCTGGCGACGCTGGCGAAACTGGGCCTGGGCGCGGACGTGGTGTCGGGCGGGGAATTGCTGCGCGCGATCGCGGCGGGCATTCCGGCCGACCGCATCGTCTTTTCGGGCGTTGGCAAGACGGCTGAGGAAATGCGGCTGGCGCTGGACCATGGCATTTTCCAGTTCAATCTGGAAAGCGAACCGGAAGCGGAAATGCTGTCGCAAGTCGCGCTGTCGATGGGCAAGCGCGCGCCGGTGGCCTATCGGATCAACCCGGACGTCGATGCGGGCACCCATGCCAAGATTTCGACCGGCAAGTCGGAAAACAAGTTCGGCATCCCCTATGCCAGGGCGCTAGAAAGCTATGCCGCCGCGCGCGATCTGCCGGGGCTGGATGTGCAGGGCGTTGCCGTCCATATCGGCAGCCAGCTGACCGACCTCGCCCCGCTGGAGGCGGCCTTTACCAAGGTTGGCGCGCTGATTGCGGCGCTGCGCGATGCGGGCCATGACATTCGCACCGCCGATCTGGGTGGCGGCCTGGGCGTCCCCTATGACCCCGCCCTGCCGGAGCCGCCCAGCCCGGCGGCCTATGGCGACATGGTGTGCCGGGTAACGCAGGACTGGCCGGTGCGGCTGATGTTCGAACCGGGCCGGGTGATTGTGGGCAATGCGGGGGCGTTGCTGTCGCGGGTTGTGCGGGTGAAGCAGGGCGCGAAGGCGCCTTTCGTCATCGTCGACGCGGCGATGAACGACCTGTTGCGGCCCAGCCTGTATGACGCCTGGCATGATATTCGCGCAGTGACCCCGGCGGGGCAGCGCGCCGCCGCCAATGTGGTGGGGCCGGTGTGCGAGACGGGCGATACTTTCGCCATGGGCCGCGACATGGACGTGGTGGCCGCGGGCGATCTGGTCGCGTTCATGACGGCGGGCGCTTATGGCGCGACGATGGCGGGCACCTATAACAGCCGCCCGCTGACCCCTGAAGTGCTGGTGTCGGGCGAAAAATGGGCGGTGGTGCGTGCGCGCCCGCCGATTGAGGCGCTGATCGCTGGCGATAGCATTCCGGACTGGCTGGCCGACTGATGCACAGCCTGCCCGTCTTTCTGCGCCTGACGGGCAGGCCGGTGATCCTGACCGGAGCGGGCGAGGCGGCCGACGCCAAGCGCCGCCTGCTGGAGCGGGCGGGCGCGCAAATCGTGGGCGAGGCGGACAGCGCTGCGCGGATCGCCATCGTGTCGGATGGCGACGCGGCGACGGCGGAGCGGCTGCGGGAGCGCGGCGTGCTGGTCAATGCGACCGACAATCCAGACCTGTGCGATTTCACCCTGCCCGCGATCGTCGACCGCGATCCGGTGCTGATCGCGATCGGCACGGGCGGGGCGTCGGCGGGGCTGGCCAAGGCGCTGCGGCAGAGGCTGGAGGCGATGCTGCCCGCGCGGTTGGGCAAATTGGCGGATGGCTTGCTGGCCGCGCGCGGGGCGATCAAGGCGCGCTGGGCAGATGCCGGCGCGCGGCGGCGGGGCATAGATGCGGGCCTTGCGCCGGGTGGGATGATCGATCCGCTACGGGCCGACGCTGCGGATGCACTTGGCGCGTGGCTGGCGGCAGAGGGGCAGGCGGTGGCAGCGCGGATGGTATCCATCCGTCTATCGTCGGACGATCCGGATGAACTGACGCTGCGCGCCGCGCGGTTGCTGGGGGAAGCGGACAGGATCTACCATCCGCCGTCAGTCCCCGCCTTGATCCTCGACCGGGCGCGCGCGGATGCGGCGCGGATCGTGGCGGACGGGCCGCCTGCCGAGCCGGGTGAAGGCTTGTCGCTGTGGGTGACCTTGGACTGAAGGGTCAGCCCTGTTGCGCGCTCAGTCGTTCGACTTCGTCATGCAGCGCCTGGATGGATGATACGAGGCGGGCGCGGTCGGCCTGAAGTTCGCGCAGCGTTTCGCGCGTTTCGCCCAGTTCGACGGCGCGCCGCGCGATGCGGGCGTCCAGTTCGGCATTGTGACGGGTGAGCGTGCCGAGCGTTTCTGCGCGCAGGCACAGATGACGCAGCCGCGCGTCGAGCACGTCGAAATCAAAGGGTTTGACGACATGGTCGTCGGCCCCGGCCTCCAGCGCCTCCACCGTCGACTGGCTGTCGAGCCGCCCGGTCAGCATGACGAAGCAGGCGGAGGCGGAAAGGTTCGCGGCGCGGATTTTCTTCATCGTCGCGATGGCGGGCAACATGGTCAGCCCCATGTCGATCAGGATGATGTCGGCCGGGCGCGTGACGAGCAGGTTGACCGCGACAAAGCCATTTTCCGCCAGCGCCACGTCATAGTTCAGGTGCGACAGGCGGCGGGCGACGACGGCGCGCGCGGTAGGATTTTCGTCGATCAGCAATATGCGAAGGCGGCGTTGCGGTCGGGCAGTCTCGCTCATGTCCTGATCGTCGGGCCGACGGCTGCGAACGCGTTTGAAGATCGGCATGGCTCCACCCTTTTGCTACAATCCCCATGATAGGATGGCCGCACAAAGAATTGGTTAATGAGCGGTAGCCACGATTAATTACATTCAATTGGTCCCCCCTTCCCGCGCGCCATAGCGTCGCCCCTGCGACCCGCAGAAGGAGGATGCCGATGCCACAGACCGTGCCTCAACTGGCGATTGACGATATTGCCGACCTGCCCGGCGAGGTCAGCCTGTTCGGATTGCAGGATGGCGACGTGCTGGACATCAGCCTGATGGATATTGTGATTGCGATCATCGACCAGCCGTGACGCCAGCAGCGTTGGGGGCGGCGCTGGGGCGGGCAGTGGCCGAGGCGCAGGATGCGCCGCCTGGCCGTGCGCTGGCGCTGATCCGGCCGTTCCTGCATGACATAGGCTGGTTCACCGACCTGTTGGCGCAGGGCTGCGCGGCGCTGGCCGACGATCCGCTGCATTTGCCGGGCTTTCGCGCAAGCCGCAACGGTGCGGCCCGGCATCTGGTGCTGGCGCGGACGGAGCGGATATGGTTGTCAGCGACGGTGATCGACCCGGTGCCGCAAACAGGATCGCGGGTGCATTTTTCCGGTCGTCACATGCTGTGCCGCCCGCTCAACCGCGCGCTGCGGGCCGAGGGGTTTCGGCTGGAGGCGGACCGGGCCGTGCCGACCGGGCAGCGGCATTGCGCCATGGGCGAGATATTGGAAGTGGACGAGCGGCGCGAAACGCTGCGCATTCTGCCGGACGAAGCGCCGTTGATGCTGTTGCGCGCGCAGGTCGCGCCGCAAGGGCCGGTCCGTTCGCGCATATGCGATTTTGCGACCGGGGCGCTGGTGGCGCAGGCGGAGGCGGATGAGGGCCATGCCCGTGCGCTGATGCTGCTGTCGCTGTTGCGGGCGCAGGGGCGGGCCGACGCGGCGGCGCAATTTGGCGAGGCGCTAGATACGCCGCTTGCCGCGCAACGCTGGGCGGTGATGCGCGAATATCTGGCGCTGGATACGGCGAGCGCCCTGCCTGCCTTGCGCGCCATGGCGCAGCGGGAAAGCGACGTTGCGGTGCGGGCGCTGGCCGCGCGGACGCTGACGCAGATCGGGAACATGGCGTGCCCCGCCTGATCGATCCAGCGCCAGACGAGCGGATGATCGACCTGGATGCCCTGATCGACTGGTGCGAAAGTCCGGCCTTTGATCCCGCCGACGAGGACGGGTTGGCGGCTGCCGCGCCCATGCTGCGGGCGCTGGCGCGCAACCGGCATTTCCTGGCCGATTTTGCGATCGCGGAACTCAAGACGCGCTGTGCGGGGCAGCGGCAGGCCAATCCCTATTCGGCGCAGGTCATGCTGCTGCGCCCGCCCAGGGGCAAATATGTGCTGCGCGCCGCCTTCTGGCCCGCCCAGCGCGACCATGTGATGCGGATGAGCGGCCCGGCCCCCTTCCTGTACCATGTACCACACGATCATGGCTTTGATTTCCTGACCATCGGCTATCTGGGGCCGGGCTATGGGTCGGACTATTATGTCTATGACGGCGATGTCGCGGGCGCGGCGGGGGAGGCGGTGGCGCTGCGCTTTGTCGAGCGCAGCCATTTGTCGCAGGGGCGGATGCTGCTCTATCGCGCCAATCGCGACATTCATGCGCAATTGCCGCCGGACTCCCTCTCTGTCTCGCTCAACATATTGGCGAGCGCGCCCGATCAGGGCTGGCGACGGCAATATCGGTTCGATACCGCCCGCAGCACGATCGCCGAATGCATGACCGTGGCCAGCGCGCAATTGCTGCTGGAACTGGCGGTCGGATGCGGCACGGACAATGCGATCGACCTGGCGCAGGATTTTGCGGCCCGCCACCCGGTCGACGCGATGCGGCGGACCGCCTGGGACGCGATCGGCGCCGGGATGAACGGCGCGGCCCGGATCGAGCATTGGGAATCGGGCGCGCGCGGGAGCAGCCCGCTGATCCGGCATGCGAGCGAGGCCGCGCTCCGAATGGTCCGAAATGGATAGGGATTGGCTTGTTTTCGGACTGCGTCGGCGGTCGGATGCGGCTGGTCAGCAATGGGTGGATGACAGGTGGGCAGGCGGGTCGATTGTCACGGATTGGGCAGTGATTTCGCCCCGCTGGCACGGGCGCTGAGCGCGCGCGGCTTCGACCTGGCGATGTTGGGGCCGGGCAGCGAGCCGCCGCGCGTCAGCATCAGGGACGCGACGATATTGTGGCAGGGCGTGGACGATCCCGCCGCGCGCGCCCGCGCGCTGGAAAGCGGCGTACAGGATGTGGTTGGCCCCTGGATGCATGAAGACGAAGCGGTGGCGCGGATCATCCGGCTTGCCCGCGATGAGCAGCCCCGGCTGCGCGTGGGCGACCTGCTGATCCATCTGGTCGACCGGCAGGTGGAGCGGGCGGGCCGGGCCATCCCGTTGCTGGCCCGCGAATATGCGCTACTGCTCCATCTGGCACGACGGCCGGGGGAGGCGATCAGCCGGGAGGCGCTGTTGCGGGCGATATGGGGGCTGGAGTTCGACCCCGGCACCAACAGCGTGGAAGTGCATATGTCGCGCCTGCGCGCCAAGATCGACCGGGACTTTGACTGGCCGCTGCTGCGGACGATCAAGGGGAAAGGCTATGCGCTCTGCCCGGTGGTGGCGACCGTGCTTTCAGGGGCATAGGCGCGCATGAACAGGTTGACCGCCAGGGCGACATCCGCCTGCAAGGCTTCCGGTCGTGGCTCGCGCATCTGCCCCATCAGCAATTGCTGATGACTGCCCCCCATGGTCATGGCCATCAGCATGCGCGCGGCGTCGGTTGGATCGGCCCGTCTTATCTGGCCGCGATTCATCGCGCCTTCCAGAAAGTCGGCGAGGAGCGCGCGGGTATGGCGGGGGGCAAGCTCGAAGAAAATCCGGCTGAGTTCGGGAAATCGCCCACCTTCCGAGTAAATGAGGCGGTGCAGGGCGATGGCTTGGGGGGAGCAGACCTTGTCGAGCAGACTGCGGCAGGCGCGCAGCAGCGTCGGTTCCAGCAGGCCGCAGGGATCAAGGATTTGCGAGAGTTGCATCCGATAGGCCGTCACGACCCGATCGACGACGGCGGAAAATAACTCTTCCTTCGACGGAAAATGATTCCAGAGCGTCCCCTTCGACCCGCCCAGATCCGCCGCGATGCCCGACATCGTCGTTCCGGCATAGCCATGTTCCAGGAAATAGCGCTCCGCAACCGTCAGGATACAATCCCGCCGGTCCAGCCTGCGCGCTTCCCTTCGCGTGGGAGGAGGAGATTTGGCCACGGCTGTCATTAAACCGTACCATAGAGTATGGCAATTTTGTTGACAAGGCCTGGCAACAGCGGCAATGGCGGTTTTCATACTGGATGGTACGGTTTGTCATGTCGGTGAGTCGCCTGTTTTCCCCCGAACGCATCATGATTTCGACGGCGGCCCTGTCGCTGCTGGCAGCATGTGCGGCCGTGCCCGATCTTGGCCCCGCCCCCGCGATTCGCACGGCGCAGAGCGTGGCGGCGCAGGACAGCCTGCACGCGCCTGACGCCGCCTGGCCGGGCGAAGGCTGGTGGACCGCCTATGGCGACCCGCAACTGACCGCGCTGATCGAGGAAGGGCTGGCCAACGCGCCCGACATGGCGATCGCCGCCGCCCGATTCGCGCAGGCGCAGGGCATGGCGCAACAGGCAGGTGCCACATTGCTGCCGTCGGCGGATCTGGACGCCAGGGCCGGGACGACCAAGCAAAGCTATAATATGGGACAACCCAAGGAGTTCATTCCGCAGGGCTGGCTCGGTACGGGTCAGGTGGCGCTCAATCTGGGCTTTGACCTGGACCTTTGGGGTCGGAACAAGGCCGCGCTGGCAGCGGCGACGTCACAGGCCCGCGCGGCGCAACTGGACGCGCAACAGGCGCGGCTGGCGCTGACCACGGGCATCGCCGACGCCTATGCCGATCTGGCACGGCTGTATGACGAAGCCGAACTGCAACAGCGCACGCTGGACATTCGGACCGCCAGCCAGAAGCTGGTTGCCGATCGCCGCCAGAACGGACTGGAAACGCGCGGTAATGTGCGCCAGTCGGACGCGACGGTTGCAGCGGCGCGCGCGCAACTGGCTGGGGCGCGCGTGGCGATTGCGCTGCGCCAGCATCAGATTGCGGCGCTGGTCGGGGCCGGGCCGGATCGCGGGCTGTCGATCACCCGTCCGCCCAAGGGCCGGTTGATGCCGGTCGGGCTGCCCGCGGACGTCACCACCAATCTGGTCGCCCGCCGCCCGGACATCGCCGCCGCGCTCGCCCGCACGGAAGCGGCAGCCAAGCAGGTCAAGGTCGCACGCGCCGATTTCTACCCGGCGGTGCGCCTGAGCGCGCTGATCGGGGTCCAGGCGCTGGGCTATGACACGATGTTTACCGGCACCGGCGTCAATGGATCGGCCAAGCCCTTCTATAACAGGCTGTTCGAGAAGGATTCGCTGTTCGGCAATGCCGGTCCGGCGATCAGCCTGCCGATTTTCCACGGCGGCGCGTTGCAGGGCCAGTATCGCGGCGCGCGCGCCGGTTATGACGAAGCGGTGGCCAATTATGACAAGACGGTGCTGGCCGCCTATCGCGACGTTGCCGATGCGCTGACCAGCCGCCGCACGCTCGACGATCGGCTGGTGGATGCGCGCGCGGCGCTGGCGGCGTTGCAGGACGCCTATGGCGTGGCGCGCAAACGCTATGATGGTGGCCTGTCCACCTATCTCGACGTGCTGAATGTCGAGGATCAGCTGATTGCCGCGCGCCGGTCCGTTTCTGCGTTGGAAGCCAGCGCCTTTTCGCTCGATATTGCCCTGATCCGTGCGCTGGGCGGCGGTTTTGCCGACAGCGCTACACTGCCCAAGGATGCTGCGCATGGCTGATGCCACCCCTGAATTTTCTGCCTCAGAGGCTTCGGATGCCACTGCGCCGGATGACACGAAAAAGGCGGATCGTGCCGCTGTGCGCAAGCTGTGGCTGACCCGTCTTGCGCTGGCGGTCGTGGTGCTGGGCCTGTTGTGGGCGGCCTGGTATCTGCTGATCGGGCGTAATCATGTCAGCACCGACAATGCCTATGTGAATGCCGAAATGGCGCAGGTGACGCCGCTGATTTCCGCGCAGGTGACGCAGGTGCTGGTCAGCGACACCCAGGCGGTGAAGCGGGGCGACGTGCTGGTGCGGCTGGACCCGACCAATGCGCGCATCGCCCTCGCGCAGGCGCAGGCCGATCTGGCCGAAGCGCGGCGCCGCTTCCGCCAGAGCAGCGCGACGAGCAGCGCGCTGGCGGCGCAGGTCGACGCGCGCGGCGCGGACATCGTGCAGGCGCGCGCGCAGCTGGCGACAGCGCAGGCCAATGTCGAAAAGGCGCGGATCGACCTGCAGCGGCGCGAGGCGCTGGTGGGCGACGGTGCGGTGTCGGGCGACGAAGTGACCAGCGCGCGCACCGCCTATGCCGCCGCGCGCGCTGCGCTGGAACTGGCGCAGGCAGGCGTGAACACGGCGCAGGCGACGCGCAGCGCGGCGAGCGGGCAGCTGGCCGCCAATGACGCGCTGGTCAGCGGGTCGAGCGTCGATACCGATCCGGGCGTCATGGTCGCGCAGGCCAAGCTGGATGCGGCGAAGCTGGACCTGGACCGCACGGTCATTCGCGCGCCGATCGACGGCGTCATCACCAAGCGGCAGGTGCAGGTAGGACAGCGCGTCGCGCAGGGCAGCCCGATCATGACGATCGTGCCGCTGGCGCAGGTCTATGTCGACGCGAACTTCAAGGAACGGCAGCTGCGCCAGGTGAAGGTCGGCATGCCCGCCACGGTCATTGCCGACATTTACGGCGGCGACGTCGTCTATCATGGCAAGGTCGTGGGCTTTTCCGGTGGCACCGGATCGTCGCTGTCGCTGATCCCGGCGCAAAATGCGACCGGCAACTGGATCAAGGTGGTCCAGCGCCTGCCGGTCCGTATTTCGCTCGACCCCAAGGAGCTGGCGGCCCACCCGTTGCGTGTCGGCCTTTCCACGGAGGTCGATATCGACCTTTCCGGTCACTGAAAGGCCGGGTCGTGAGCGGCGAGGCAAATATTTTTTCCCGGCTGACGCCGCGACAGCGCACATTGGCGGGGATGGTGCTGGCGCTCAGCAATTTCATGGTCGTGCTGGATCTGACCATCGCCAATGTTTCCGTGCCGCATATTTCGGGCAATCTGGGCATAACGCCCGATCAGGGGACGTGGATCATCACATCCTACGCGGTCGCCGAAGCGATTTGCGTGCCGCTGACCGGATGGCTGGCGCAGCGCTTTGGCGTCGTCAAGATGTTCATCAGCGCGATGATCGGCTTTGGCCTGTTTTCGGTGCTGTGCGGCCTGTCGATGTCACTCAGCATGATCGTGGTCTGCCGCATTGGCCAGGGGCTGTGCGGTGGCCCGATCATGCCCATGTCGCAAACGCTGATGCTGCGCGTCTTTCCGCCCGAACGGCGCGCGCGGGCGATGGGGCTATGGGCGATGACGACGCTGCTGGGTCCGGCGATGGGGCCGATTATCGGCGGCTATATCAGCGACAATTGGAGCTGGCACTGGATCTTCTTCATCAACCTGCCGATCGCCATTCTGTGCGTATTTGCGGCGATGGCGCTGCTGCGTCCGGTCGAAACGGAAACGGCGCGGGTGCCGATCGACAAGATCGGGCTGGCGTTGCTGGTTTTCTGGATCGGCTGCCTTCAGGTCATGCTGGACCTTGGCCGGGACCATGACTGGTTTGCCGATCCGCTGATCTTGAGCCTGGCGATTCTCTCGCTGATCGGCTTTCTGGTCTTTATCATCTGGGAATTGACGGAAGAGCATCCGATCGTCGATCTGCGCGTGTTCCGCCATGTCGGCTTCACCACCGGGGTATTGTCGCTGGCGCTGTGCTATGGTGCCTATTTTTCCGGCATCGTCATCATCCCGCAATGGCTTCAGTCCGCCAGGGGCTATACCGCGACATGGGCGGGGATCGTCACCGCCTTCACGGCGATGGCCGCATTGATGAGCGCGCCGGTCGCCGCCAGGGTCATGGGCCGGGGGGTCGATCCGCGCTTCATGATTTCGGGGGCCGTGTTGTGGCTGGGCCTGATGACGCTGTGGCGCGCGCACTGGACCAGCAGCGTCGATTTCTGGATGATGGCTGCGCCCCAGTTCATTCAGGGGTTTGCCATGCCCTTCTTCATGATTCCGCTGACCACGCTGACATTGGGGTCGGTGCGGCCCGAAGAGACGGCTTCCGCTGCCGGGCTTCAGAATTTCCTGCGCACCATGGCGCTGGCGATCGCGACGTCGCTGGTGCTGACCGGCTGGGGCAATGGTCAGCGCGTGTCGCGCAGTGAACTGGCGGGCACCCTCCAGCCCGCCGATACGCAGGCGGCCCTGGCAAATATCGGCATGTCGACCGACCAGGCGCGGCAGGTGATTTCGAATATCGTCGATCAGGAAGCGACGGCCATTTCGGTGGATCACATATTCTTCATATCGGCCCTGATCCTGTTCTTCGCGTCGGCGATGGTCTGGCTGGCGCCCCGTCCCCGCCCCAATGTGGACACGTCCGCCGCGCACTGACCCCGTTTACAGCGCCGCCAGATCCTCCGGCCGGTTGATGTTGGGCAGCGCCAGCCCCGGCACCGTCACCACACGCGCGCTGATGCGGTCGAGCCAGCCGTAGATGGAGCGATTATTCGCCTCCGCCAGATGCGCGTCCAATGCGTTGGCGAGCGATGCCGGCCACCAGCCAAGCAGTTGCTGGCCCTCCAATATCGCGGCCTGTTCACCGATCAGCAGGGCGGGCAGGTCCGCAGGATAGACCGGCATGTCGCACCCTGTCGTCAATATCCCGGCAAACCCATGGGCCTGCGCGTGATGCAGCGCTGCGTTGAGGCCGCCGAGCGGTCCCATGTCGGGCGCGGGCCGATCCGCCAGACCGCCTGCGCGACCGCAAATCACCACTTGTTCGACATGGGGGGCCAGCCCCGCGATCGCATGGTCCAGCAGGGTCCGCCCGTCCGGCAGCATCGCCAGCGCCTTGTCGCTGCCAAAGCGGCTGGAGCGCCCCCCTGCCAGCACCGCCCCCAATATCCGCCGTTCCGCCATGATGCTTCCTTGATAGCGCCGCTCTATCAGCCCTATAGCAAAGAGATGCAGACCCGCCTTGTCGAATATTTCCTGGCGCTGGAGCGCGAAGGCCATTTCGGGCGGGCGGCGGCGCTATGCCATGTGTCGCAACCCACGCTGTCCGCCGGGATCGCGACGCTGGAGACGCAATTGGGCAAGCGGCTGATCCGGCGCGACCGTAAATATGCTGGGCTGACGCCAGAGGGCGAGGCGATATTGCCATGGGCGCGGCAGTTGGTGGCGGCCGCCGAAGCGCTGGGGCAGGCGGCGGAAACTGCGCGCGGGCCGTTGAAGGGCGAGCTGCGGCTGGGCGCAATTCCCGCCGCCATGCCGGCGATTGGTTGTCTGGCAACCGCGATGCTGGACCGGCATCCGGGGCTGAACATTTCCGTCCGCGCGCTGACGTCGCGTCAGATCGAGCGCGAACTGGCCGCGTTCGAGTTGGATGCGGGCATCACCTATCTGGATTTCGAGCCGCCCGCTCATGCCCTGTCGGTGCCGCTGTATGCCGAACGGGCGATGCTGGTGAGCGCGGCGCATGGCGTGCCGATCCCAGCAGTCCTCGATTGGGCGGACCTGGCCAGCATGCCGCTCTGCCTGTTGCATCAGGGGATGCAGAACCGGCGGATACTGGACGCGCGGCTGGCCGAGCGCGGGCTGGCGCTGCGGCCCCTGGTCACGGCCGACTCCTATGTCGCGCTGCTGGGGCTGGTGCAGCAGGGGCGGCTCTGTTCGATCATTCCCGACAGCCATGCCGCCTTGCTGGACGGGCTGCGCTGGGCGCGCACCGCGGCGCTGCCGGACATGGGGGAGGGCAGCCGGGTGGGCGTGATCGTATCGGACAGCGCGCCGATGGGGCCATTGGCGCAGGCGGTGCTGGCGGTGGCGCGCGGGTTGCGCCTGCCGCCCGGCTTCGGCTCCATTTGATAGATAAACTCTATCAAGCATCGCTGGCTTCGATTTGACCGGCGCACCTTCCCGCCGCACAATCGCGGCAAAAGCTGGGCCATAAGGCAGGGTATCGGGATGGAAGAGTTTATCGAAGGCTGGACTGCGCGTCATGGCGCGACCCGCGACCAGTTGCTGCCGCTGCTGCATGCGGTGCAGGAAGAGGCTGGCTATGTCGCGGACGCTGTCGTGCCGGTCATCGCCCGCGCGCTGAACCTGTCGCGCGCCGATGTGCATGGCGTCGTCACCTTCTATCATGATTTCCGCCGGACGCCTGCGGGCCGCCATGTCGTGAAACTGTGCCGGGCCGAAAGCTGCCAGGCGCGGGGCGGCGCGGCGATCGAGGCAGCGGCGGCGCAGCGGCTGGGCGTGGCGATGGGCGAAACGCGCGGCGATGGCGCGGTCAGTCTGGAGCCGATCTATTGCCTGGGCCTGTGCGCGGTCGGGCCGAACGCGCTGGTCGATGGTCGCCCGGTCGCGCGGATCGACGGTGCGGCGCTGGACCGGATCGCGGCGGAGGTGGCGGCATGAAAATCTATGTGAGCCGCGACATGGCGTCGGTGGCGCTGGGCGCGGACGCTGTCGCGCAGGCCTTTGCCGATGCGGGGTGCGAGGTGATCCGCACCGGATCGCGCGGGCTGTTCAGCATCGAACCGCTGGTCGAGGTGGAAACGGCGCAAGGCCGGATCGGCTATGGTCCGGTCGGGCCGGGGGATGTCGCGGCGGTACTGGATGGCAGCCACGCCAACCGGCTGGGGCCGGTCGACCAGCATCCATTCTTTGCGGGACAGCAGCGCTTCACCTTCGCCCGGTGCGGCGTGATCGATCCGGTCAGCCTGACCGAATATGCGGCGCAGGACGGATGGAAGGGGCTGGCGGCGGCGCGCGCAATGACGCCCCAGGCCGTGGTCGATGCGGTCAAGGCGTCGGGCCTGCGCGGGCGCGGCGGGGCGGGGTTCCCGACCGGCATCAAGTGGCAGACGGTGCTGGATGCGCCTGCGGGCGACAAATATATCGTCTGCAACGCCGACGAAGGCGACAGCGGCACCTTTGCCGATCGTATGCTGATGGAGGGCGACCCCTATTGCCTGATCGAGGGCATGGCGATTGCAGCCCACGCGGTGGGCGCGCGCCATGGCTATATCTATATCCGTTCCGAATATCCCTTCGCCATCGCCACGATGCGACTGGCGATCGATCATGCCGCCCATCTGATCGCGCCTTTCACGCTGGAAGTGCGCGAAGGGGCGGGCGCCTATGTCTGCGGCGAGGAAACCGCGCTGCTCGACAGCATCGAGGGCAAGCGCGGACAAGTGCGGGCCAAGCCGCCTCTGCCTGCGCTCAAAGGTCTGTTCGGCCAGCCGACGGTCATCAACAATGTGCTGAGCCTGGCAGCCGTGCCGTTCATTCTGGCGGAAGGGGCGGAGGCCTATGCCGCCGTCGGCTTCGGCAGGTCGCGCGGTACGATGCCGGTGCAACTGGCGGGCAATGTGCGCCATGGTGGCCTGTATGAGATCGGCTTTGGCATGACGCTGGGCGAACTGGTGAACGATGTCGGCGGCGGCACGGCCAGCGGGCGGCCCGTACGCGCGGTGCAGGTGGGCGGGCCGCTGGGCGCCTATTTCCCGCCATCCATGTTCCATCTGCCCTTCGATTATGAAGCCTTTGCCGCGGCTGGCGGCCTGATCGGCCATGCCGGGATTACGGTGTTCGACGACAGCGTGGACATGGCGCATATGGCCCGTTTCGCGATGGAATTCTGCGCGGCGGAAAGCTGCGGCAAATGCACGCCCTGCCGGATCGGATCGACGCGCGGGGTGGAGATTGTCGACCGGATCATGGCGGCGAGACCGTCTATTTCCCGTCGTCATCCTGACGAAAGTCAGGATCCAGAGTTCCGCAATGCAGGGTTGGATGATGCCGCCCTGGATGCTGACTTTCGTCAGCATGACGGGAAGGGGGACTATCTTGGCAAAGCCCTCTACTCCCGTTCCCCCAGCCGTATCGATACGTCGCTCGACGCGCAAACCACGCTGTTGCGCGACCTGTGCGATACGATGAAATATGGCTCGCTCTGCGCGCTGGGGGGCTTCACCCCCTATCCGGTACTGAGCGCGCTCGATTACTTCCCAGAAGATTTCGGCGCGCCTGCGCCGTTGAAGGAGGCTGCGGAATGACCTTTACCCGCGAAACCGACCATGGCACGCCCGCTGCGATTGCGACCGGCAAGTCCGTCACGCTGACCATCGACGGGCAGGCGATAACCCTGCCCGAAGGCACCAGCATCATGCGCGCGGCGTCGCTGCTGGGTGGCTCCATTCCCAAGCTGTGCGCCACTGACAGCGTCGAGAGTTTCGGTTCGTGCCGCCTGTGCCTGGTGGAGGTCGAGGGTCGCAACGGCTACCCCGCGTCCTGCACGACGCCAGTGGCCGAAGGCATGGTGGTCCGTACCCAGACCGACCGCCTCAAGCAGTTGCGGCGCGGGGTGATGGAACTGTATATCTCCGACCATCCGCTCGATTGCCTGACCTGCGGCGCGAACGGGGACTGCGAGTTGCAGGATCAGGCTGGCGCGGTTGGCCTGCGCGACGTGCGCTATGGCTATGATGGCGCGACCAATATGGGGCAGGCGAAGGACCAGTCGAACCCCTATTTCGATTTCGATCCCAGCAAGTGCATCGTCTGTTCGCGCTGCGTGCGCGCCTGCGACGAGGTGCAGGGGACGTTCGCGTTGACGATCGAGGGGATGGGGTTCGATTCCAAGGTTTCCGCGTCGCAGGGCGAGGGATTTCTGGGGTCCGAATGCGTGTCCTGTGGCGCCTGCGTGCAGGCCTGTCCCACCGCGTCGCTGATCGAAAAGAAGGTCGTCGAAGTCGGCACCCCCGACCGCGCCGTCGTCACCACCTGCGCCTATTGCGGCGTGGGCTGCACCTTCCGCGCGGAAATGCGGGGCGAGGAACTGGTGCGCATGGTGCCGTGGAAGGACGGCAAGGCCAATCGCGGCCATAGCTGCGTCAAGGGCCGCTTCGCCTGGGGTTATGCCCAGCATCAGGATCGCATCCTGAACCCGATGATCCGTGCCAGCATCGACGAGCCCTGGCGCGAAGTGTCGTGGGACGAGGCGATCGCCCATACGGCCAGCGAGTTCCGTCGCATCCAGGCGAAATATGGCACCCGCTCCATCGGCGGCATCACGTCCAGCCGCTGCACCAATGAGGAAACCTTCCTTGTCCAGAAGCTGATCCGCCAGGGTTTTGGCAATAATAATGTCGATACCTGCGCCCGCGTCTGCCACTCGCCGACCGGCTATGGGCTGAGCCAGACCTTCGGCACGTCGGCCGGCACGCAGGATTTCGACAGCGTGATGCAGTCGGACGTCATTCTAGTCATCGGCGCGAACCCGACCGACGGCCACCCCGTGTTCGCCAGCCGGATGAAACGGCGCTTGCGGCAGGGGGCCAAGCTGATCGTCATGGACCCGCGCCGCACCGATCTGGTCAGATCCCCCCATATCGAGGCGGACCATCATCTGCCCCTGCGCCCCGGCACCAATGTCGCGATGCTGACCGCGATGGCGCATGTCATCGTCACGGAGAAGCTCTATGACGAAGCCTTCATCCGCGAACGGTGCGACTGGGATGAGTTTGCCGACTGGGCGGAGTTTGTCTCGCAATCCGTCCGATCGCCCGAAGCGATCGAACCGCTGACCGGCGTGAAGGCGGACGAGGTGCGGGCTGCCGCCCGGCTCTATGCCACCGGCGGCAATGGCGCGATCTATTATGGCCTGGGCGTGACGGAGCATAGCCAAGGCAGCTCCACCGTGATGGCCATCGCCAACCTGGCTATGGCGACCGGCAATGTCGGGCGCGAAGGCGTGGGCGTGAACCCGCTGCGGGGGCAGAATAATGTGCAGGGCGCCTGCGACATGGGCAGCTTCCCGCATGAATTTTCCGGCTATCGCCATGTGTCCGACACGGCGACGCGGCAATTGTTCGAACGCACATGGGGCGTCAGCCTGGACGCCGAGCCGGGGCTGCGCATCCCCAACATGCTGGATGCCGCGACCGACGGGACGTTCAAAGGGCTGTTCGTGCAGGGCGAGGATATTCTTCAGTCCGATCCCAACACCCATCATGTCGCGGCGGGGCTTGCAGCGATGGAGTGCGTCGTGGTGCAGGACCTGTTCCTCAACGAAACCGCCAATTACGCCCATGTCTTTCTGCCCGGATCGACCTTCCTGGAAAAGGACGGCACTTTCACCAACGCCGAACGGCGCATCCAGCGGGTGCGCAAGGTGATGGCCCCGCTCAATGGCTATGCCGACTGGGAAATCGTGCAACTGGTGGCCAACGCCATGGGCCTGCAGTGGACCTATGATCACCCCGCGCAGATCATGGACGAGATCGCCGCGCTCACCCCGACCTTTGCGGGCGTCCATTATGACCGGCTGGAGGCGGAAGGATCGCTGCAATGGCCCGCCAATGATGCTGCGCCCGACGGTACGCCGACCATGCATATCGACGGTTTCGTGCGGGGGAAGGGCAAGTTCGTCGTCACCGATTATGTGCCGACGGACGAAAAGACCGGCCCGCGCTTCCCGCTGCTGCTGACGACCGGGCGCATCCTGTCCCACTATAATGTCGGCGCGCAGACGCGGCGGACGGCAAACACCGCCTGGCACCCGGAGGACCGGCTGGAAATCCATCCGTCCGATGCGGAAAATCGCGGGATCAAGGAAGGTGACTGGGTTGCCCTGAAAAGCCGGGCGGGGGAAACCACCCTGCGCGCGCAAGTGACCGAGCGGGTTGCGCCGGGCGTGGTCTATACGACCTTCCACCACCCCGAAACCCAGGCCAATGTCATCACCACCGACTATAGCGACTGGGCGACCAACTGCCCGGAATATAAGGTGACGGCGGTGCAGGTGATGCCATCCAACGGCCCCAGCGACTGGCAACTCGACTATGCCGATCAGGCCAGGATGAGCCGCCGCATTGCGCCGTTGGAAGCGGCGGAATAGGATCGGCCCGATGAGCGACGAAAATGACGTCATGTCCACCGCCGACCGGCTGATCTACATGGCCAACCAGATCGCGCGCAATCTGGCGGCGCAGGGCGATGCGGAGGCGGTTGCGTCCACCGCCAGCCATATCGCCAGCTTCTGGGACCCGCTTATGCGGGCGCGGATCGTGGCGCTGGCGGCGGAGCAGCCCGACGCCCTGTCGCCGATCGCGGCGCAGGCCGTGCGCCGGATCAGCGCTTGAAGCAGGGCGGCGACGCGCTGACCTTCACCCGCCTGGCCCGCGATGGGCAGGGCGAAGCGGTCGAACGGGTGCTGGCCGATGAAGTGCCGGTCGCGATCGAATTCAACGGCATCGGCTATGCGGTGCTGATGGCGACGCCCACTGATCTGACCGATCTGGTGCTGGGCTTTGCGCTGGCGGAACGGCTGATCGGGCCGGACGATGCGCCCTTCGACGTCGATACCCATGATACCGATCAGGGCATCGTGGCGCGCGCGACTCTGCCGCCATCGCGGACCGATTTGCTGCTGGACCGGGTACGGCACCGCGCGTCCGATTCATCGTGCGGCCTGTGCGGGATCGAAAATCTGGAACAGGCGATTCGGCCCCTGCCGCCAGTGACGACGCGATCGCGCGCCGACCGCGCCGCGATCTTTCGCGCGCTTGATGGGCTGGCGGCGCATCAGCCGCTCAATGCCGCGACCGGCGCGGCCCATGCCGCCGCCTGGGTCGGCGCGGACGGGGCGATCCGTCTGGCGCGGGAGGATGTCGGGCGGCACAATGCGTTCGACAAGCTGATCGGCGCGATGAAGCGCGCGGGCGCGGACTGGGACGAGGGCTTTGCGCTGCTGTCGTCACGCTGTTCCTATGAACTGGTGGAGAAAGCGGTGCTGAGCCAATGCCCGCTTTTGGTGACGATTTCCGCCCCCACAAGGCTGGCGGCGGAGCGCGCGGCGGCGGCGGGACTGCCGCTGGTCGTGCTGGCGCGACGCGACGCGATGTTGCACCGGGGCAACGCCCCGCTGACGTAGCGAAACAGCCGCTTGGCAATGCCGCGCCTTTGCCCTAGAGCGCGTCGCGTGAGGGGGGCTCGCCTTTCTTGCAGCTAGATCGCGCCGGTGTCCCGCAAGGGGCTGAAAATGGGAATGCGGTGCGGGCGTGGAAGCGCCCTATTCCGCAGCTGTCCCTGCAACTGTAAGCGGTGAGCATGATGCATAAGGGTCGCAAGACCCGGCCACTGGACGCCAATGTCTGGGAAGGTTCGTGCATCATTGCCCTGACCCGTGAGCCAGGAGACCTGCCGGCGTCTGGTCGCTCTTGCCCTGATCCAGGGGATTGGTCATGGCACGGTGGTTTTCCGTCGAGCGACGCTGTGCGGCCGGGGCCGCATCGTGCCGTGCGGCGGGGGCTGGCGTCATCCCGCATCATGGCGCGACCGCGTGCGCGGACGCCCTGGCCTTGAAGTCGCATGGGACGCTCAGGGCATATATCATGGTAAGAACAGGGATTTCTCTCATTGCGCTGCTGGCGGCAACGCCCGCTCTGGCGCAGGACGATGACATCATCGTCACCGCATCCGGCATCGAACAGTCGCGCGACGAAGTGGGGCAGGCGATCACCGTCATCGACGCGCAGACCATCCAGACGCGGCAGGCTATCGATGTGGTCGATCTGCTGGCGACGACGCCCGGCGTTCGTTTCAACCGCAACGGGTCCACCGGCGGCGTGACCGGCGTATCGCTGCGGGGCGCGGAAACGACGCAGACCCTGGTGCTGATCGACGGCGTGAAGGTCAATGACCCCAGCGGCATCGGCGATGGGTATGATTTCGGCCATTTGCTGACCGGCAATATCAAGCGGATCGAAGTGCTGCGCGGCTCCAACTCGGTCGTCTATGGCAGCCAGGCGATCGGCGGCGTGGTCAACATCATGACCGGCGTGCCGGTGGACGGCTTCGGCGCGAACGCCTCGGTCGATTATGGCTATAGCGATACGGTCAATGCCAAGGCGGACGTGTCCGGCTCCAGCGGCATCGCGTCCGGCGGCGTGGGCGCGGCCTATTTCCGCACGGACGGCATTTCATCGGCCGTGGGCGGCACGGAAAAGGACGGCTATGAAAATATCGCCACCAACGCGCGGCTCAAACTGGCGTTCAGCGATGCGCTGAGCCTCGATCTGCGTGGTTATTATATCCATGCGGATCTCGACTATGACAGCTTCTTTGGCGCGCCGGCCGACAGCAGCGATGTGAGCAAGCTGGACCAATATGTGGGCTATGCGGGCCTCAACCTGGCTTTGCTGGATGGCAAGCTGACGAACCGCGCAGCCGTCACCTATCTGCGCAACGACCGCGACTATTATTTCGTGCGCGGCACTGACCCGGATTATGGCTATTCCGGCACCAACCTGCGCTTTGAATATGAAGGCGTCTATGCCCCGGTCGATCAGGCCAAGCTGGTATTCGGCTACGAGCATGAGCGGCCCGACTATGATTTCTTCGGGTTCGGCAGCACGTCGTCGGCGAAGATCAATATCGACAGCGTCTATGCGCTGGCGATCGTCAAGCCCTTCACGGGCCTGTCGGTCACGGGCGGTGTGCGGCATGACGATCATAGCCAGTTTGGCGGCGCGACCACGTTCGGCGCGAATGCCAACTATTCGCCCAATGCAGGCGCGACCAATATCCGCCTGAGCTATGGCGAAGGGTTCAAGGCGCCCTCGCTCTATCAACTGTACGACATGTTCAGCGGCAATAGCGCGCTGCGCCCCGAACGGTCGAAAAGCTATGATATCGGCTTTGACCAGAGCCTGGATGGTGGCCGGGCGATCCTGTCGGTCACGGCGTTCCGCCGCGACACGACCGACCAGATCAATTATGACAATGCGACCTTCAGCTACAGCAATCTGGACCGCACCCGCGCCAAGGGTGTGGAGGCGAGCATTGCCTTGAAGCCGGTGGACGCGCTGACCGTGACGGGCAGCTATAGCTATGTCGATGCGCGCGACCGGTCGGGCGGGATCACGGACGGCAACCGCCTGCCGCGCCGCGCGGCCAACGCGATCAGCGTTTCGAGCGACTATGTCTGGTCGTTCGGCCTGTCGACCGGGGCGACCGTGACGATGGTGGGCGACAGTTTCGACAATGCCGCCAACACCCGCCGTCTGGATGGCTATGCGCTTGTCGGCCTGCGGGCTTCGCTGCCGCTGGGCGAGCATCTGGAAGTCTATGGCCGGATCGACAATCTGTTCGATGAAGCCTACGCCACGGCCTATGGCTATGGCGTCTATGGCCGCTCCGCCTTTGGCGGCGTGCGTGTCCGCTTCTGATATGGCACAAGGGGGGACGGGCGCGCTGCTCGTCCCTTCACCTTGGCGCGTTCAGACGCGCCGTGCTTTTGCTGCGTGGCGCCCCAAGTTGCGCCGTGCTTTTGCTACGTGGCGCCCCAAGTTGCGCCGTGCTTTTGCTCTGTGGCGCCCCAAGTTGCGCCACGATGGCCCGCGCCGCCTGCACATAGGCCGGGCCGCCGCACACGGTCCAGCTTTGCGGCAGGCTGATGCGCGGGATGGATTTGATCGCCGGATGCTGGAGCATTTCGGTCCCCTGATCGACCACCGCTTCGCTGCCGCTTTCCACGATCAGCCAGTCGGGCCGCGCCGCGACCATCGCCTCCAGCGATACCTGCGCCAGCGCGGGCTTGCCGAGTTTTGCGGCCAGATTGGTCAGCCCGACCCGATGCATCAGGTCATCGACCAGCGTGCCTGTGCCGGTCATATAGCCACGCCGCTGATAATAGGCGGCAACGCCGCCGCGCTTCGCTTTCGGCAGTGCCGCCAGATCGCGGTTCATCTGCGCAATCAGCTTTTCGCCCCGGTCGACATGGCCGACCGCGCGCGCGACCTGCCGTATCTGATCCTCGATCGCGTCATAATTGTCCGCACTGGCCAGGCCCAATGTGGTCCATTGGCCCGGCGGCGCTCCGGCGACCATGTTCGGCCCGATCGGATAGCCCAGGATCAAATCGGGGCGGATCGCGAGCACCTCTTCCGAAGCGCGGCGCAGCGTACGATACCCGCGCGCCTTGTCCGCCGCCGCCGACAATTCCGGGTCGAGCGCATTGCTGCTGAGCGCCGCGATCTGGCCCTTGTCGGCCAGCGCGATCAGATATTGATCGGCGCACACGTTGAGCGACACGATCCGCCGCGGCGCAGCGTGTGCCGTGCCGGTGAGTGTCAGGGCGGCAATGGCGAGGATCAACGGACGGATCATGGAGCCTGTCTTGTAGTAGGATATGTTCCTGCCTTCGCAGGAACATGGCGCTTTGCCAACCGCCAAGGGGAGCGTCCATGACGGCCCGCCGCCATCCCTTGCTCGTCCCCGCGCTGCTGATCCTGCTGGTCGGCGCGGCGATGGGATCGGTGATGCTGGGGGCCGTCGCGATCAGCCCGGCGCGGATATGGGCGGTGCTGACCGGCGGCGGCGATGCGGTCGCCCGCGCGATCATCATCGACCTGCGCCTGCCGCGCATGCTGCTGGGCCTGCTGGTGGGCGCGATGCTGGGCCTGTCGGGCGCGGCGTTGCAGGGCTATCTGCGCAACCCGCTGGCCGAACCGTCCGTGCTGGGCGCGTCCAACGCAGCGGCGCTGGGCGCGGTCTGCGCGCTCTATTTCGGCCTCAGCGCGTTGCACCCGCTGGTCCTGCCGTTGCTCGCGATCACCACCGCGCTTCTTGCCATTGCCGGGCTGTTCCTGCTGGCCGGTCCATCGGAAAGCCCGTTGACCCTGATCCTGGCGGGGATCGCGGTCGCGACGCTGGCGGGGGCGGGCATCAGCCTGTCGCTCAACCTGTCGCCCAATCCCTTTGCCGCGATGGAGATCATGACCTGGCTGATGGGCAGTCTGGAGAACCGCAGCTATGTGCATGTCCTGGTCGCCTTGCCCTGCATCGTGGTCGGCGCGGCGTTGCTGCTGGCGGACGGGCGGACGCTGGACGCGCTGACATTGGGAGAGGAAGGCGCGCAGGCGCTGGGCGTGAACCTTAACGCCGCGCGGTTGCGCATGATGCTGGGCGTCGCGATCGGCGTGGGCGGCGCGGTGGCGGTGTCCGGCGCGATCGGCTTTGTCGGCCTGATCGTCCCGCATATCGTCCGCCCGCTGACCGATCGGTCGCCATCGGCGGTGCTATGGCCGTCACTGCTGGGCGGCGCGGTGCTGCTGACGCTGGCGGATATTGGCGTGCGACTGATCCCGTCGGTCAATGAACTGAAGCTGGGGGTCGTCACCGCGATGCTGGGCGTGCCGGTGTTCCTGATCCACCTGATGCGGGAGCGACGGCTATGGTGAGCCTGACGGTAGAAGGGCTGTCCGTCCGGCTTGGCCGTCATGTGGCGGTGCGCGATGTCGCGGTGACGCTGGAGCCGGGTCAACTGGTCGGCATCATCGGTCCCAATGGCGCGGGCAAGTCGACGCTGATCCGGGCGATGCTGGGCCTTGCGAAGCCGCGGGCGGGCCGGGTGCTGATCGACGGGCAGGATGTGGCGCGGATCGACCGGGGGGCGATAGCGCGCGCCATCGCCTATCTGCCGCAGGGCCAGACATTGCACTGGCCGCTCAGCGTCGATCGGCTGGTGGCGCTGGGGCGGCTGCCGCATCTGGGGCCGCTGTCCCGCCTGTCCGACGCAGATGAGGCAGCGGTAGAGGCAGCGATGGCGCGGGCCGATGTGCTGCACCTGAAAGGACGGATCGCGACCGAATTGTCCGGCGGGGAGCGGGCGCGGGTGCTGCTGGCGCGGGCGCTGGCGGTCGGGGCGCGCGGGCTGATCGCCGACGAGCCGCTGGCGGCGCTGGACCCTGGACATCAGATCGACGTCATGAACCTGCTGCGCGACGAGGCGCGCAGCGGCGCGCTGGTGGTGACGGTGCTGCATGACCTGAGCATGGCGGCGCGCTGGTGCGACCGGCTGCTGCTGATGGATGGCGGCACATTGGTCGCCGACGGCGCGCCGATGGACGTGCTGACGACGCAGGCGCTGGCCGATGTCTATGGCATCACCGCCTGCATCGATCCGGGCAATGGCTGGCCCTTGATCCTGCCGACCGGGCGCATCTAAAATCCTCCCCTGCAAGGGGAGGGGGTTGAATGGAGGCACGTGACTCCATTCAACCAGCGAAGCTGGTGGTGGAGGGGTGTCCCGCTCTATCGATAGGGTGACACCCCTCCGTCAGGGCTACGCCCTGCCACCTCCCCTTGCAGGGGAGGATGATTTCATTCCGCGAAGCTGCGGGGAGCAGGCGCGATGACCGTGACTGCACCAGCCCCCACTTCGGACACTTCCAGCGCACGTTCGGCGACGCCGTTGCGGCCAAAGCGGAACGCGCCGTCAATGCCCGAAAAGCCGCCGGAATCCCGCAGGCGCGTGGTGGGGAAGGGGCTGCCGGGCTTCCAGTCCTGCGCGATCCGCACCGTCAGCAGGACCGAATCATAGCCGAGCGAGGACAGGCGGAAGGGCGCCGTGCCGTAGCGGGCGCGATATTTGCCCGCGAGCTGGCGATAGAGCGTGTCCGACACGCTGGCGAACCACGCGCCGCGCAGCACCGGGCTTGCCGCCAGCGTGCCGTCCGTATTCCACAATTCCGTGCCGAGCAGGCGGGCCGTCGCGCCGCCATTCTTGCGCACGATCGGGGCGATCTGGATCGCGACCTTGCCGCTGTCGGCGATCAGCAAGGCGTCATAGCTGGACGAGGCCTGCAATTTCTTCACCGCTGCGGTGATCGAGCCGGGGCTGCGATCGAACGTCTGCATCGACACGACGGTGCCGCCCGCCTGTTCGACGGCGCGCAGCAGCGCATTGCCGGCGCGTTCGCCATAGGTACCGCGCGGAATGAGCGCAGCGAACTGCGACAGCCCCTTGTCATGGGCGAAACCCACGACCCGCTCGATCGACTGGTTGGGGTTGTACCCCATGATGTAGACGCCATTGCCCGCGACGCTGGCGTCGTTGGAAAAGCTGATCACGGGGACATTGGTGCGCGCGGCGATCGGCCCCACGATGCGGGCGTCCTCCGCCAGCAGGGGGCCAAGGATCAGGCGGTTGCCCTCGGCCAGGGCGCGGTTCGCCGCGGCTGCGGCGCCGGGCGCGGTGTCATAGGTGGTGATGCGGATCTTGTCGGTCCGGGTGTCCATCAGCGCCAATGTGGTCGCGTTGGCGATCGACTGGCCCACCGCGGCATTGGGGCCGCTCATCGGTACCAGCAGCGCGACGCGGTGGCGCAGCGTATCGGTCGGCAGCCCCTGGGTCACATCCGGGCCGGTCGGACCTGTCGGGCCGGACGGGGTGACGGGGGCCGGTCCCTTGGGCACGATCGACTGACAGGCGGCGAGCAGCAGCGTGCCCGCGGCAAGCACAATGCGCGCGCCGCGTTTCAAAGAAGCGAACAAGTCCGCTTGCCGGGAGGCATCCGTCTCTGTCATCTGGCGTCCTTATGGAAACACAATCATCGGGTCTTGAACCTGGGCTTTATATCGTTGCTGGGCCGATCGGCAACCTTGGTGACCTTACCCCGCGCGCGGCGGAGGTGCTGCGGCTGGCCGATGTCGTCGCCGTGGAGGATACGCGGGTGAGCGCGCGGCTATTGCGCCATGCCGGTTCGGACCGGCCGATGATCCCCTATCATGACCATAGCGGCGAAAATGTGCGGCAAAGGCTGGTCGAGCGGATGGCGGGCGAATCGGTCGCCCTGCTGTCGGACGCGGGAACGCCGCTCATTTCCGATCCGGGCTACAAGCTGGTGCGCGATGCGCGGGCGGCGGGACGGCGGATCACCACCCTGCCCGGTCCCAGCGCGGCGATCGCGGCGCTGACGCTGTCGGGCCTGCCGACCGACCGTTTCCTGTTCATGGGCTTCCTGCCCAGCAAGGCCAAGGCGCGCGGCGATGCGCTGGACGAGGTGGCGGGGCTGCGGGCGACACTGGTTTTCTATGAAAGCGGCCCGCGCCTGTCGGAAAGCCTGTCCGCCATGGCCGCCCATCTGGGCGACCGGGAAGCGGCGGTCAGCCGGGAAATCAGCAAGGCCTTCGAGGAAACGGCCTGCGGCACGTTGAGCGAACTGTCCGCCCGCTACGCCGATGCGCCGCCCAGGGGCGAAATTGTGGTGACGGTCGGCCCGCCCGGCGAGGCTGCGCCGGCCAGCGCCGAGGATGCGGACGCGGCCCTGCTGGAGGCGCTGACCCGGCTGTCGGTGTCGAAGGCGGCGGGCGAGGTCGCGAAGAAACTGGGGCTGGACCGGCGCACCCTGTATGACCGGGCGACGGAATTGAAGGGGTGAAGCGGGAAGCGGCCGAGCGACGCGGACGTCAGGCAGAGCGGATCGCCGCCTGGTGGTTGCGGCTGAAGGGCTGGCAGATTGTCGGACGGCGGATGCGAACGCCAGCGGGGGAGGTCGATCTGGTCGCGCGCAAGGGCGCGATGCTGGCCTTTGTGGAGGTCAAGGCCCGCGCCACGGCGGCGGAACTGGACCTGGCGATCGACGAGCGGCGGTTGCGCCGGGTCGCGGCGGCGGCGGAAATTCTGTGGCATGATCTGGCCAAAGCGGGCGACGACATGCGAATCGACGTCATCCTCCTTGCGCCGGGCCGTGCGCCACGCCATCTGGCCAATGTCTGGCATGGGGGGTGATGTGCCTCTCCCCCCAAACCGTTCGGGCTGAGCGAAGTCGAAGCCCTCGCCTGAGCGCCAGCGAAGGCAAAGCACCTCGCTAACGCTCGGCGGAGCCCTTCGACTTCGCTCAGGGCGAACGGAAAAGGAATGAAGATGACGCAACTGAACCCCCTGACCGTCGCCGTCCAGATGGACCCGATGGAGGGCATCAAGATCGCGGGCGATTCGACCTTTCACATCATGCTGGCCGGGCAGGCGCGGGGACACAGGCTCTACCATTATCTGGCGACCGACCTGACCTATCGCGATGGCCGGGTGCTGGCGAAGGCGCGGCCAGTCAATGTGCAGAAGGTGGAAGGCGACCATTTCGCTTTTGGTGAGCCGGAAATGCTGGACCTGGGGCGTGATGTCGATGTCGTGCTGATGCGGCAGGACCCGCCCTTTGACCTGAGCTACATCACCGCCACCCATTTGCTGGAGCGGGTGCAGGAAGAAACATTGGTGGTCAACGATCCGGCCAGTGTCCGCAATGCGCCGGAAAAGCTGTTCGTGCTGGACTATGCCCGCTTCATGCCGCCGACCATGATCACCCGTGACCTGGCCGAAGTGCGCAGCTTTCTGGCCCAGCATGGCGAGATCGTCGTCAAGCCGCTCTACGGCAATGGCGGCGTTGCCGTTTTCCATGTCGGCAAGAATGGCGCGAACCTCTCTTCGCTGGTGGAAATATTCAAGGCGTCATGGGTTGAGCCGTTCATGGTTCAGGCCTTCATCCCCGGCGTCGCGCAAGGCGACAAGCGTATCGTCCTGATCGACGGCGAGGTCGCGGGCGCGGTCAACCGGATTCCGGGTGCGGGCGAAATCCGGTCCAACCTGGCGGTTGGCGGATCGGCGGCCAAGACCGTGCTGACCGACAGGGAGCGGGAAATCTGCGACGCGATGGGACCGGAACTCAAGGCGCGCGGCCTGCTGTTCGTGGGCATCGACGTGATTGGCGGCGAGTGGCTGACCGAAATCAACGTGACATCGCCCACCGGGATCGTGTCGATCGATGCCTTTGACGGCACCGATACGGGCGGGATGATCTGGGACGCGATCGACGCGCGGCTGGCGGCACGGACGGCGGCTTGAGCGAGTTTTTGTCTCCAGATCCGTTCGGGCTGAGCCTGTCGAAGCCCTCTACTGAACGAAGCGAAGTGACCTCCCTTCGGTCGGTCAAACCCTTCGACTTCGCTCAGGGCGAACGGAAGAAGAATATCATCCTTCATCCGGGCATCGTGACATGACTGACTGGGTGCTCCGCCTGATCGACGCGGGCGGCTATTGGGGCATTTTCGTCCTGATGGTGCTGGAAAATGTCTTTCCGCCGATCCCGTCGGAACTGATCATGGGCATTGGCGGCATTCGCGTGGGTCAGGGGCGGATGGCGATGGAATGGCTGCTGCTGGCCGGCACCATCGGCACCACGGTCGGCAATTATTTCTGGTATCTGGTCGGCCATGTGCTGGGCTTTGGCCGGTTGAAGCCGCTGGTCGATCGTTATGGCCGCTGGGCGACGCTGGAATGGCGCGATGTCGAGGCGCTGGACCGACTGTTCGGCAAATATGGCCAGATCGTCGTCTTCGTGTTCCGCTTCATGCCCGCGCTGCGGACGATGGTATCGTTGCCCGCCGGGCTGTTCCGCATGGGGCATGTGAAATTCCTGGCGTGGACAGCAGGCGGGGCGCTGATATGGAACATCATCCTGGCCTATGCCGGATTCGTGCTCGGCAGGAATTTCAGCCAGATCGACAAATATATGGGCCCCGCCGCTACCCTGTGCGTGGTGGGCGCGGTGATCCTCTATCTGTGGCGGCTGGCGACCTGGCGGCCAAAGGGCTGAGCGGACAAAGGGCTGAGCGGTCAAAGCGGTATCTTCACGCCAACCATCACCCGTTGCGACGTGGTGCCGTTGCCCATGCCCTGGCTTTCCACGCGCACATTCCCCTTCACCTTGCCGAACAGTTCCATCTCCGCGCGGCCCAGCGGCGGTTCTTCGGTGACTGGGGCGCTGTCGATCCGCTGGTTTTGCCGTCGCGCGGTGACGACGATCGAATCGACGCTGGGCTGAACCTTTTTGAGGTCGAAGTCGGGCGGGATTTCCCCCATGGCCTGCAAGGCCAGAACGAAGCGCAGCATGGGCTTTCCCCTACCAGGAAAGCATGAGGGTGACGCAGGATTACGGCGATTTTCAGGCGCGCGGGTGGGCGTTGCGGTAGACGTCCATCAGGTGCGCGGCATCGACCTGGGTATAGACCTGGGTGGAGGACAGGCTGGCATGGCCGAGCAGTTCCTGCAAACTGCGCAGGTCCGCGCCGCGCCCCAGCAGATGGGTGGCGAAGCTGTGGCGCAGTGCATGAGGGGTGGTGCGGTCCGAGAGGCCGAGCCGTCCGCGCGCGCCCTGTACCGCGCGGCGGATGAGGGCGGGGGAGAGCGGGCCGCCACGGGCGCCGCGAAACAGCATCTCGTCGCGGGTCATGGGATAGGGGCAGAGCGCCAAATAGGCGTCGATCGCCGCGCGGACTTGCGGCAGCAGCGGGACGACGCGCATCTTGCCCCGCTTGCCCGTGACGCGCAGGGTTTCGCCGAGCGGCAGCGCCGCGCCGGTCAGGCCCATGGCCTCGCCGATCCGCAGTCCCGCGCCATAGAGCAGCATCAGCACCGCCCAGTCGCGCGCGCCGATCCAGGTTTCACGCGCCCCTTCGGCAATGTCCTGCGCCAGCGCGACGGCTTCATCGGGGGAGACGGGGCGGGGCAGGCCGCGCTTGGTGCGGGGGCCTTTCAATAGGGGCACGCGGGCGTCCTCACCCCCGATGAAGCGCAGGAAACCGCGCACGGCGGACAGTTCCCGCGCCGCTGACAGATTGCCGATACCCTCCATCCGCCGCGCGGTGAGGAAGGCGCGCAGATCCGCCTGCTCCAGCCGGGCCAGCAAAGGGGTGGTGACGGTTTCGCCATGATGCGCCTCCAGAAAGGCGACCAGCCGCTCGGCGGTTGCGACATAGGCGCGCACCGTATGGGTCGATCGCCGCCGGTCGAGGCTGAGATGATGACGCCAGCGTTCGATAAGGTCGGGGGAGGGCATGAGGGGCAGTCTAGGGCAGGCGCGGGAAATAGGAAATGGCGGGCTTAACTTCGCATATTTCCCGGCAAACGAGACATAAAAGAACAAGGTTGGGACATTTTGTGACGGCTGAGCGCGTTGCAAATCCGATAGTGGTGTGGTGGTTGACCGGAGGCCAGATGAAGGGGGATCGCGCTCTCGATAGGGCGACACCCCTCCACCACCGCTTCGCGGCGGTCCCCCTCTCCTTGCAGGGGAGGATTTGCTGGTGTCGGCTTTGCACAGCGCATGTTCGCCTAATTTTTGAGCAAGGAAGAAGGGTTGGGATTGCCCGGTCCGGCATGGGCCGGGTTCGATGAAATGGGAGGGTAGTGGCGGCAGCATAGGGCCAAGCGGGGCGATAGGACAGGCGTGGCCTTGAAATCCGGCGGGAAATGGGCACATGGGAAGCATGGCACCCCCTTTTGATCTGGCCGACCTGCCGACGGGCGTGGCGATGCCCCTGTCGCCGATGGTGGCCCGCGTGCTGGCGCCCAATCCGTCGCCCTTCACCTTCACCGGCACCCAGACCTATGTGGTCGGATCGAGCGACGTGGCGGTGATCGATCCCGGTCCGGACGAGGCGGATCATCTGACGGCGCTCACCGCCGCCATTGCCGGGCGGCCGGTAGTGGCGATCGTCTGCACCCATACCCATCGCGACCATAGCCCGGCTGCCCAGCCGCTGCGCGCCATGACCGGCGCGCCGGTGATCGGCTGCGCGCCGCTGACGCTGGATGATGACGGGCCGCGCGCCGATGCGGCGTTCGACGCGGCCTATCGCCCCGACCGGATACTGGCGGACGGCGAACGGCTGGCCGGCGAGGGGTGGACATTGGAGGCGGTGGCGACGCCGGGGCATACGTCTAACCATCTGTGCTTCGCGCTGGTCGAGGAACAGGCACTGTTTACCGGCGACCATGTGATGGGCTGGTCCACCAGCGTCATTTCGCCGCCCGATGGCGACATGGCCGATTATATGCGGTCGATGCAGCGGTTGCTGGAGCGTCAGGACACTATCTATTATCCCGCCCATGGCGAACCGATCGACAATCCGCAGCGGCTGGTGCGCGGCATGATCGGCCATCGCAAGCAGCGCGAGGGTCAGATTTTGCGCTTTCTGGAGCGCAATGGCGACAGCTTGATCCCCGACATGGTGGCCGAAATGTACAAGGGCGTCGATCCGCGCCTGCACCCGGCCGCCGGGCGATCGGTGCTGGCGCATCTGATCGACCTGCATCAGCGGGGGCTGGTCATGGCGGCGGACGATCTGTGGCAGATGCGCTGAAACGCTATGCCGGGCCGTTTGTGGCCGGACTGCTGCTGCTGTTCGTCGGCATGGCGATGTGGATCGGCTGGCAGCGCTATGACCGCGACTATGTCGTGGCGGTGGAGGAGGACGGGTCTGCCGTTACCAGGGTGATCGCCGCGAAGATCGCCGGGGTCAGCAGCCTGAAAGTGTCCGAACTTAACGGCACGATCCAGAGCAGCGCGCAGGATGTGCGCGGCTTTGGCCTGCTCAAGTCCGACCAGGTCGTCAAAATGCCTTTCTCGGTCGACTATTTCGTCGATGTCAGCGGATTGGGCGCGGACGATCTGGAATGGGACGGGCAGACCCGCACGCTGATCGTCAACGCGCCCGACGTGATGGCGGGCAAGCCCAATGTCGATGAGAGCCGCCGTACGCTGGTGCAGACCAACGGGCTGTTCGTGACCCGGCAGGCGAGTGAGGCGCTGAGCCGCCGCGTGTCCGCCCATGCGCAAAGCCGCGCGCTGGCAACCGCGCGCTCGCCCGAACGGATGGCGCAGGCGCGTGAATATGGTCGCGCGGCGATCGGCAAGTTGATGGCCGCGCCGCTCAGCGCGGCGGGCTATGGCGATGCGCGGGTGATCGTCACCTTCCCGCCGGAGCGCAGGGGCCGCAATGGCGAGCGGTGGGATGTGACCACGCCGATCAACGAGGTGCTGGCCAACAAGCGAGCGCAGCGCTAGGGCGCTCGTCAAGGACCGAGGAGTTTTAGGGACATGAACGCTTTTACCGGCATTCCGCAGGGTATCGACCTGCGCGCAGAGATTGAGCGGCTGCGCAAGGAGCGCAACGCGGTGATCCTGGGTCACTATTATCAAAGCCCGGAAATTCAGGACCTGTCGGACTTTGTCGGCGACTCGCTGGAACTGTCGCGCAAGGCGGCGGAGACGGACGCCGACGTCATCGCCTTCTGCGGCGTGCGCTTCATGGCGGAGACGGCCAAGATCCTGTCGCCCGACAAGATCGTCGTGCTGCCCGACATGGATGCCGGTTGCAGCCTGGAGGATAGCTGCCCGCCCGCCCAGTTCAAGGCGTTCCGCGAAGCGCATCCCGACCATATCGCGCTGAGCTACATCAACTGTTCGACCGAGGTGAAGGCGCTGTCCGACATTATCGTGACATCTTCGTCCGCCGAAAAGATACTGGCGCAGATCCCCAAGGATCAGAAGATCATCTTCGGCCCCGACAAGCATCTGGGCGGTTATCTCAAGCGCAAGCTGGGCCGCGACATGCTGCTGTGGCCGGGCGTGTGCATCGTGCATGAGGCATTCAGCGAGACCGAATTGCTGAAGCTCAAAGCCCAGCACCCCGACGCACCGATCGCCGCGCACCCCGAATGTCCGCCCTATATCGTCGATCATGCCGATTATGTCGGGTCGACCAGCGGCATATTGGACTTTGCCAAGACGATGCCGGGCGACACGCTGATCGTTGCGACCGAACCGCACATCATCCACCAGATGGAAAAGGCGGTGCCGGAAAAGACATTCATCGGCGCACCGGGCGCGGACGGCAACTGCAACTGCAATATCTGCCCCTATATGGCGCTCAACACGATGGAGAAGCTGTACCTCGCGCTGCGCGACCTCCAGCCGCGCATCGAGATGGACGAAACGCTGCGGTTGGGCGCGAAGAAGAGCCTCGATCGGATGCTGGAAATGGCCAGCGGCACGGTGGGGCAGGGGGATTTGGGGGCGCGGAAATAAGGGCCATGCCTTTCTATCGCGTCATACTTAGAGGCTATAATTTCCCTGGCTCTGTGATCGGCGAAAAGGGCCGCTATGGCCTTTATACGACACGCTGGGTGCAGGCGCTCAACCCCAAGCGCGCCGAGCGAAAGGCCGTGGCCATGGTTTGGCGCGATCCCCTGCTGGCACCACCCGCGGCTAAATCGGACGCGGAAAGAGCTTATCTGAGGCTTGAGAAGGTCGAGGCAGTGCGGCAATTACCGCGTCGGCGTGGCGGTGGAGCGACATGGTTCAAGGAAGAGGATGATGTCGCCTCGTCTTCGTCATGGTGGACAGAACTGAAGCCTCGTTTCGCATGGCGAGAATGGCTTGTGAGCCGAACGCACATAGCTAGATAGGACGCCATGACCTTCTCCCTTCCCGGTTTCGACCTTGACGCTTTCGTCGCTTCCACGCTCGCCGAAGATCTCGGCCCTGAGGGGCGGGACGTCACCAGCGAGGCTGTGATTCCCGCCGATGCGATGTTCGATGGGGTGATGGACACGCGGGACGCGGTGACGCTGGCGGGACTGCCGGTCGCAGCCGCTTTCTTCCGGGCGCTCGATCCTGATGTGGTGATTGAACTGCTGCATCAGGATGGTGACCGGGTCGCGGGGGGGACCGACATCATGCGGATTCGCGGGAAGGCGCGGGCGATGCTGACGGCGGAGCGATCGGCGCTCAATACGGTCCAGCATCTGAGCGGCATCGCGACGATGACGCGCGCCTATGTCGATGCGATCGATGGAACCGGCGCGACGCTGCTGGATACGCGCAAGACCATCCCGGGGCTGCGTGTCCTTGAGAAATATGCGACGCGGATGGGCGGGGCGACCAATCACCGCATGGGATTGTGGGACGCGGCGATGATCAAGGACAATCATGTCGCGGTCGCCGGATCGGTCGAGGAAGCGGTGCGCCGTGCGGTCGATGCCGGGGTTGCCAGCATCATCGTAGAGGTCGACCGGATCGACCAGATCGAACCGGCGCTGGCCGCCGGGGCCACGCATTTGCTGCTCGACAATATGGATGCGGCGACGCTGCGGCAGGCGACGGCGCTGGTCGGCGGGCGCGTGCCAACCGAGGCATCGGGCGGAGTGACGCTGGAGACGATCCGGGCAAGGGCGGACACGGGCGTCACCTATATCAGCGTCGGGCGGCTGACCCAGTCGGCCCCGGCGGCGGACATCGGGCTGGATTTCGCTTATGCTTAAAGGGCTGGCCCTGGTGGCGCTGATCGCGATGCCGGGGACGGCGCTGGCGCAATCGGCCCAGTGCAGCCCGCCCGCGCAGATCGCCCGGCCCGACCTGGAGGGGCCGACCGCCAAGGAGCCCAAGCGCACCCTGCCGATCGGCAGCTATACGCTGGCGCTCAGCTGGTCGCCGCAATATTGTTCGACCGCAAAGGGCGGGCGCAGTGCGATTCAGTGCGGGGGGCGGAATGGCCGCTTCGGCTTCACCCTGCATGGGTTGTGGCCGGACGGCTTTGGCAAGGAATGGCCGCAATATTGCCGCGCCGCCAATCTGGTGCCCCGGCAAGTGATCCGGCAGAATCTGTGCGCGACGCCATCGGTCCAGCTGATCCAGCATGAATGGGCCAAGCATGGCACCTGCATGACGACAAAGCCGGAACTCTATTTCAACCTGTCCCGTGCCTTGTACCAGTCGATCCGCTACCCCGACATGGGGGCGCTGGCGCGGACCAAGTCCCTGACCGTCGGGCAGTTTGCGCAGGCCTTTGCGCGCGCCAACCGGGGGCTGAAGCCCGATATGCTGCGCGTCACGACGACGCGGGGCAACTGGCTGAGCGAGGTGTGGCTGTGCATGGACCGGGCGATGGAGTTTACCCGCTGCCCGGCGCATCAGGGCGGCGCGGCGGTGGCAAGCTATGTGCGGATTGAGCCAGGCCCCAACATTCCCAATCCGCGCCGCTCCGCAATCCAGGCAGGCACAGGCGCAGCGTCGGCGGCTGCGCGCAAGCCGGGGTTGATCCTTGACCTTGATCCCAATGTCCAGTCGCTGGGGAACAGTGCGGGGACTAACCCCTAGCCCTCGATCGTCGCGGTCGAGGGGTGGTGCTTGTCCAGATGCTTGCGGATGATGCGCAGGTTGCGGGTGTTTGAGCGGAACGCGAAGTCGAACAGATCGCCGACCAACGGAATGGCGCCCAGCAGCGTATCGACCCCGACATTGGCCGACATGCGGGTGATCTGCCATTTCGACATGCCCAGATTGCGCGCTTCCCAGACCATCCACATGCCCATGGATGCGGTCGCCAGGTCGCCGATGACCGGCACCAGCCCGACGATGCTGTCGATACCGACGGGGCGATTGATGCCGGGGACGACGAACAGGCGTTCCAGCACCGCCTCCATCGCTTCGATACGGCGGCGCACCGAGGCGGGGTCGCGGCCAAGGCCCGGAATGGCGCTGGCGGCGCCATTTGCGGAGTCGGGCGAAATCGGCATGGGCAAGGCGTCTCCTGTTGCCTGCCCTAGTTGGTGCGTCGGAACAGATGGTTCAATGGGTGGCGCGCGCGGGGCGATGGCTGGAAACCGTTGAGCCGCCTGGACACGAGCGACCAGCGGATCGGCGTGCCAAGCGGGATATAGCCATTATGCGCGACCATCAGCGCTTCGGCCTCCGCGATGCGGGCGGCGCGGTCCTCCGGCGTGCTGGCAAGGCTGGCGGCCTGAAGCTGGGCATCGGCGGCGTCGCTGCAATGGATTTTGCGGGCGCAGCCGACCCGGCCCAGATACCAGAGCGCGCTGTCATAGGCCGCGACTTCGTCGATCAGCCGCAGTTCCGCGTCGCTGGTCATGGAGACGCGCCGCACCGGCAGGCCGATGGCGTCCAGATCGCGTCGCAGCAGGCCGAACAGCAAAGTCGCGCCCGGCCCCTGCGGCAGGGCGATGCGCAACGGCGGCGGGTCGCCATGATCGTCGCGCCATACGGCAACGGCAGCGCTCGCCCGACCGCGCCGGTCCTCCAGCGACAGGGCGGCCCAGTCCGGATCGGTCGGCGCGCGGCCAAGATCGAGCTGGTCGGGGACGATGCGGTTGCTGGTGGCCCAGCCACCGATCGGCAGCAGGGCAGGGATCTGGCTGCGGTCGATCGCCATGTTGATCGCCGCGCGTATGCCGTCATCGTCGAGCAGGCTGCCCCGGCCCGTCACGGCCAGCCCCAGCAGCCCCTGCACCGGATCGGCCCGCACGGCATCGCGATCGACCCCGGCGGGGACGAGCAGCGGCAAATCGGCCAGTCGCCCCCCCAGCACCAGCGCGGCCTGCCCTTCGCGGAAGCGCACGATGGCAAGGGCAGCGCGTTCGGCGCGCAGCACGCGCGTCTGCCACGCCGGGACCGGCGTGTCCTCGGCATCGTCATCGTCGCTCAGCCGGTCGATCGGGGTCAGGATGATCGCCTTGCCCCATGTCTTGCGGCGATAGGGGCCAGTGCCCCCGTCGCGCGAGACGATGGCCATTTGCGGCTGGGCCAGCATCTGGAGGATATAGGGGCGGGCCGTCGCAAGGCGGATCTCGATGACTTCGCCGGTCATCGGGATCACGGCCTGCACCGCATCGAGCGGTCCGTCCGGGTCGAGCCGGCGCAGCGATTCGATCCGGGCCATCAGCATCCGCGCCACGTCGGGTGCGGCGACCCGCGCGCCATTGGCCCAGAAGGCGCGGCGCAGGCGGAAAATATAGCTGCGCCCGTCATCCTCCACGATCCAGCGCTGGGCGAGTGCGGGCAATATGTCGCCGCTGGCGTCGAAGGCGACCAGCCCCTGCGCGGTCGCTTCCAGAAACAGCTTGGCGCCGGGATCAGGCAGATGCTGCAAGGGTTTGGCGAAATCTTCGCGATCGCCCACGACGCTGACGACGACGGGATCGTTGCTGTCGGCCGAACAGCCGCCCATCATCGCAAGCAGGCCGGGCAGGGCAGCAAGGGCGAGGCGGTGGACGCGCCGGCGGGGGATGGGGACGGTCGACATGATGGGCCGCCACCCTAGCCCGCTAACGGCCTGCCGCCAACCGCCATGGCGGGGCGATCGCGATCATTCCGATACCATCCCCGGATCGCGCGCCACCGCCATCGGCAGGTGCAGGATGAAGCAGGCGCCGCTCTGGGCGTCCTGACGGTCGGCGATGCTGATGCGGCCCTGATGTCCGTCGATGATCGAGCGGGCGATGGCGAGGCCCAGGCCGGAATGCTTGCCGAAACTTTCGCCTTCGGGGCGGACGCTGTGGAAGCGGCGGAAGACATGCTCGCGCTCCGATTCGGGGACGCCCGGTCCTTCATCCTCGACGCTGACCAGCACCTGATCGTCGGCGACGGTCGCGACCACCTGAACCAGTCCGCCGTCCGGCGAGAAGGAAATGGCGTTGTCGATCAGATTTTCCAGCACGCGCACCAGCCGCTGTTCCTCGCCCAGCACGACCGCGACATTCTTGCGCGGGCGGGCGAAGGCAAGCCGCACGCCGCGGGGCACGCCGCGCGCCTCATGCGCGCCGACGATCCTTTCGATGAGCTGGCCAAGGTCCACCGGCTCGAACCGGGTGCGGGACAGTTCGGCATCGACGCGGGAGGCTTCGGCAATGTCGGTGACCAGCCGGTCGAGACGGCGGACATCGTCCTGCGCGATCGCCATCAATTGCGCGCGCAGGTCCGGCCGGTCGACCCGTTCGAGCGCGTCGAGGGCGGAGCGCAGCGAGGCGATGGGGTTTTTCAGTTCATGGCTGACATCGGCGGCAAAGGCGTCGGTCGCGTCGATCCGCTGGCGCAGCGCCTGGCTCATGTCCGACAGGGCGCGGGCGAGCATGCCGATTTCGTCGCGCCGTTCGGGCAGGCGCGGCACGGTCACCTGCCGCGCGCGGCCCAGCCGCACGCGCACGGCGGCGCGGGCAAGGCGCTGGAGCGGGAGCACGATGGTGCGCGCCAGGAACAGCGAGAGCAGGACCGACGCCAGCACCGCGACCGCCAGCACCATGCCAAGGCGCAGCCGCTCCGCGCGGACGGTGCGGGTGATGTCGCGGGCATTTTCGGTCGCGAACAGGCTGGTGCCGTCGCGCATCGCCACGGCGGCGGAGATCACGAAGGTCCGGTCGGGGGCGTAGCGGTTGACGGCCTGCGGTCGCCCGGTCTTGCGCGCCATCTGCACTTCGGGCCAGGCGTCCGCGCGGTCGACGGCGGGTTCGATGAAGTCGGGCGGACGGTCCGCCGACACGACCCGGTCCATTGCCTTGTCAAGGAAGCGGGCGACATGGCGCTGCCAGTCCTCTTCCGACGGCTGGCGCAGGCGATAGCGCGGCGCGTCCATCGCGAAACTGTCGGACAGACGATGGCCGTCGGGCGCGTAGCGGCGCACCCGGTCGCCGGTCTGGCGGGCATAGGCGGCGATCAGCTGACGCTGGCGTTCGGGCGGCACGCTTTCCAGCCCGATCGCCAGCAATTGCAGTTCCCGCGCCGACTGTTCCAGCCGCGCGTCGACGATGCGCGTGCGATAGCTGTCGAGATAGAAAAATCCCCCCGCCAGCAGCGCCAGCGCAAAGACGTTGACGGCCAGGATGCGCGGCGTGAGGCTGATCCGCCCGGACCAGCGCAGGCCATCAGCACCCAGGCCGTCACTCTTCGGAGAAGCGATATCCGGCGCCATAAAGTGTGTCGATTGCGTTGAAATCGGAATCTACCTCGCGGAATTTGCGCCGCAGCCGCTTGATATGGCTGTCGATGGTGCGATCGTCGACATAGACGTCGTCCTGATAGGCGGCGTCCATCAACTGGTTGCGGTTCTTGACCACGCCGGGGCGGGTGGCCAGCGTTTCGAGGATGAGGAATTCGGTGACGGTCAGCGTCACGTCCTGACCGTTCCATTTCACCCGGTGGCGGGCGGGGTCCATTTCCAGCCGCCCGCGAATGATCGGGTCGGCGACCGGCTGGTCGGGGGTTTCGGGCGTCCGGCTGACTTCGGCGCGGCGCAGGATCGCGCGGATGCGGGCGATCAGCAGCCGTTGGGAAAAGGGTTTGGAGATATAGTCGTCCGCCCCCATCGCCAGCCCCAGCGCCTCATCCAGCTCATCCGCCTTGGACGTCAGGAAAATGACCGGCATCGGGCTTTTTTCCCGCAGGCGGCGCAGTAGTTCAAGGCCATCCATGCGCGGCATCTTGATGTCGAACACCGCCAGATCGGCAGGATTGTCGAGCAACGCCTTCAGCGCGCCTTCCGGGTCGGAATAGACCCGCGTCATGAAGCCTTCGGTCTGGAGCGCGATCGACACGGACGTCAGGATATTCTTGTCGTCATCCACCAGGGCGATGGTTGCTGTCATGCGGCATCCCAGAAATATGTGTGGTCAGAAACATGCGTGGCGGGGGCGGAACGAGCGTTAGACGATGCCAGCGCGCGCTGCAAGGAAGGCGGGGTCGGCCGATCATGCGGCAGGACAGTCGCTATTCGGGACAAACGCCTGAACACAGGGATTTGACGCACCTTACGCAAAGCCGTATGCCGCCAATGTCTGCAAGAATGACGCCGCCCGCAAGATAGCGGCGCTGAGGGGCGGACCGGTCGCGAATATACAGAATGTTTGTGACACGGAATTATTACATCAGGAGCAAAGGCGTGCAGGCCAAATCCTCAATCACCCTGGCCAACCAGGGCATTACGACCAATGCCGTCCAGTTCTGGAATCTCGGCACCGCGCCTCTGGTCGAGGCGGCGATCCGCAACGGCGAAGGCATATTGTCGAAGGACGGCCCGCTGGTCGTCAAGACCGGCAAGCATACCGGCCGCAGCGCCAAGGACAAGTTCATCGTCCGCGATGCCGAAACCGAATCGACGGTGTGGTGGGGCGAGACCAATCGCGGCATGACTCCGGAACATTTCGCCGCGCTCAAGGCGGATTTCTTCAAGGCGCTGGGCGAAAAGGACACGCTCTATGTCGCCGACCTGTTCGGCGGTTCGCAGCCCGAACATCGCGTCAATGTGCGCGTCATCAACGAGCGCGCCTGGCACAACCTGTTCATCCGCACCCTGCTGGTGCGTCCCACGGCCGATGAACTGGCGGGCTTTGCGCCCGAATATACGATCATCGACCTGCCCACGTTCAAGGCCGATCCGGCGCGTCATGGCTGCCGCAGCGAAACCGTCGTTGCCGTCAACTTCACCGAAAAGCTGATCCTGATCGGCGGCACCGCCTATGCCGGTGAAATGAAGAAGTCGGTGTTCGGCATCCTCAACTATCTGCTGCCGGTCAAGGGCGTGATGCCGATGCACTGTTCGGCCAATATCGGCCCGAACGGCGATACCGCTGTGTTCTTCGGCCTGTCCGGCACGGGCAAGACCACCCTGTCGGCGGACGCCAGCCGCACGCTGATCGGCGATGACGAACATGGCTGGTCGGACACTGCCGTGTTCAATTTCGAAGGCGGCTGCTATGCCAAGATGATCAACCTGTCGGCCGAGGCCGAGCCGGAGATTTTCGCCACCACCAAGCGTTTCGGCACGGTGCTGGAAAATGTCGTGATTGACGAGGAGACTCGCGAAATCGACCTGGACGACAATAGCCTGGCGGAAAACAGCCGCGGTTCCTACCCGATCGACTTCATCCCGAATACGTCGGAAAAGAATCTGGGTCCGGTGCCCAAGAATATCATCTTCCTGACCGCCGACGCCTATGGCGTGCTGCCGCCGATCGCGCGGCTGACCCCGGAACAGGCGATGTATCATTTCCTGTCGGGCTATACCGCGCGCGTTGCAGGGACCGAGATCGGCGTGACCGAGCCGACCGCGACCTTCTCCACCTGCTTTGGCGCGCCGTTCATGCCGCGTCATCCCAGCGTCTATGGCAATCTGCTGAAGGAACGGATCAACAAGGGCGGGGTCACCTGCTGGCTGGTCAATACCGGCTGGGCCGGTGGCAAGGCGACGATGCCGGGGATCAAGCGGATGCCGATCAAGGTGACCCGCGCGCTGCTCAACGCCGCGCTCGACGGCAGCCTGAACCAGGCCGAATTCCGCACCGATCCCAATTTCGGCTTCGACGTGCCGGTGGCGGTCGCTGGTGTCGATTCGACCATCCTGGACCCGCGCGCGATGTGGGCGGACGCCAACGCCTATGACGAAACCGCCGCCGTGCTGGTCAAGCAGTTCGTCGACAATTTCGCGCAGTTCGAGGATCATGTGGACGAAGGCGTACGCAGCGCGGCGCTGGTCGCTGCCGCCTGATCGGACGCAATCGCGCAAATCGGGGCCGGGGGAGCGATCCTTCCGGCCCTTTTTCTTTTTGCACCTGCGTAACGATGCTATGGTAGCTGCCGGTGCGAAGCAGGAGTGACGATGATGGGCATGTTCGACGATCTAATCGGCAAGGTGGGCGGTCTGGAAGCGATCGCGGCGCAGATCGGTCTGACGCCCGAACAGATGCAGGGGCTGATGAGCGAGATCAGCGGCAAGATCGGGTCCGGCGAAACCAGCGTGGCGGCGCTCGCCGAAACTGCGGCGGAACATGGCGTGTCGGCGGACAAGTTGCAGGAATTGCTCGCCCAGTTCGGCGGCCCCGAAGCGATATTGGGCAAGCTGGGCGGGATGTTCGATCGCGATGGCGACGGCAATCCGCTCAATGAACTGGGTGGCCTGGCCAAGGGTCTGTTTGGCTGAATAGCCCGACCGCTGCGGGGGGCAGCTATCGACCCCCCAAGTTTTTTTCGCCTTGCCTTCATGGGGCGATGGCTCCATTCGCGTCAGATATCAGTTGTTGCGAACGATACGCAACAGGCGCGGCCCGCCCGGCCCGCGCGCATAGATGGCAAGGAAGAAGGTCTTGACCGACGTGACGATCGAAAAGCCGCAATTGGAACCCACCGGCGCGCTGAGCGTGGAAACGGTGCTGTCGGTGCGGCACTGGAACGAGCATCTGTTCAGCTTCCGCATCACCCGCCCGGCAAGCTTCCGCTTCCGTTCCGGCGAGTTTGTGATGATCGGCCTGAAGGGCGAAAATGGCAAGCCGCTGCTGCGCGCCTATTCGGTCGCCAGCCCGTCATGGGACGAGGAACTGGAATTCCTGTCGATCAAGGTCGAGGATGGCCCGTTGACCAGCAAGCTCCAGCTGATCGAGCCGGGCGACCAGATCTATCTGGGCCGCAAGCCGACCGGCACGCTGGTGACCGACGCGCTGCTGCCGGGCAAGCGGCTGTTCATGCTGTCGACCGGCACGGGCCTGGCCCCGTTCCTGAGCCTGTCGCGCGACCCGGACGTGTATGAATTTTACGAGCAGGTCGTCGTGATCCATTCGGTGCGCCGGGTCAGCGATCTGGCGTTCCGCGAGGAGCTGGAATCCAAATGGGCGGAAGATCCGCTGGTGTCCGAACAGGCGCCGGCGCAGTTCCATTATGTGCCGACCGTGACCCGCGAACCGTTTGATGGCCACAGCGCGCGGATCGACAAGCTGGTCGAGAGCGGCGCGCTGTTCGAGGGGATTCCGGGCGCAGGGAAGTTCGATCCCGAAACCGACCGGATCATGATGTGCGGCAGCATGGAGATGATCAAGCAGTTCGCCGCCTGGTTCGAGGCGAATGGCTTTACCGAAGGCTCCAACGCCGCGCCGGGGCAATTCGTCATTGAGCGGGCGTTCGTCGGGTAACGCCTGAGCGCAGCGCAACAGGACGGGGCCGGGGAGCGATCCTCCGGCCCTTTTTTCTGATGGGGTTAAGGTAACGTGATCCCGCGCAGGCGGGAGCCCAGTTGAAAGGGCGGGACTGGGCTCCCGCCTGCGCGGGAGCACGTTGCTTTTTGAACCTAACCGCGCTTCCGCTCTGCCACCCATGCGTCGACATGGCCGGCCAGCACGGTCATGGGCACGCCGCCGCCCTTGACCACGGCGTCGTTGAACAGGCGGAAGTCGAAGCGGTCGCCCAGCGCGGCCTTGGCCATGCTGCGCAGGCGGTTGATTTCGCCATGGCCGACCTTGTAGCCGCAGGCCTGACCCGGCCAGGCGCAGTAGCGGTCGACTTCGGCCTGCACATCCTCGACCGTCGAGCCGTTGGTGGTGGCGAACCAGTGGATCGCCTTGTCACGGGTCCAGCGTTTGGCGTGGAGGCCAGTGTCGACCACCAGACGGCAGCAGCGATAGGCGATGGACTGGAGATAGCCCAGCCGCCCCGCGACATCGCCGTCATAGGCGCCCAGTTCGTCGCCCAGCTGTTCGGCGTAGAGCGCCCAGCCCTCGCTATAGGCGTTGAAGGCCAGCAGCGACCGGATCAGCGGCAGTTTGTAGGTATATTCGCCCTGCCAGATATGGCCCGGTATGCCTTCATGATAGGTCAGCGTCGGCAGGCCGTAGCGCGGCCAGATGCTGGTGTCGCGCAGGTTGATATAATAGTTGCCCGGCGTCGTCCCGTCGATGGACCCGGCCCCGGCGTAGGCGCCGGGCGCGCCCGCTTCTATCTCCACCGGCACGCGCTTGACGACCAGTTTGGCGGGGACCAGCGTGGCGAAGGCGCGGGGCAGGCGGGTACGGATGTCGGTCAGGCGGCCGTCGATATAGGCCAATATCTGCGCGCGTCCCGTATCGTCATTGGGGAAGAGATAGCGCGGGTCTTTGCCCATCGCGGTCATGCGTTCGCCGACGGTCCCTTGGGTCATGCCCAGCCCCTTGAGCAGCCCGTCCATGTCCGATTGGAGGGCGGCCAGTTGCTCCAGCCCCAGTTGGTGCACCTCTTCGGGCGACATGGTGGTCGTGGTCCCGGCTTTGAGCGCCCAGGCATAATAGGCCTCCCCTTCGGGCAGTTTCCACACGCCCGCGTTCATGGTGGCGGTGGCGCGCTGGCGCTTGAGTTCGGCGACCTGGGCGGCGAGCGACGGGGCGACCTTGTCCCGCACGATCTGAAGCGCTCTTGCCCCATAGTCGCCCGGCATCGACGCGGTGCGGCGGGTGATGGAGGCGACCGGCACCCACTGGTCGAGCGGCAGGGCGCGCACCGCCTCCATCTGGGCAATGCTCTTGTCGAGCAGGAAGGCGGGGGCGCTGACGCCGATGCCCGCATCATGGCGCAATCGGTGCGTTTCGCCGGCCAGATTGGCGGCATAGGCGGTGAGCCGGTCGAGATAGGCGTCGGCGTCGGCGGGGTTGGCGATGGCGTGATTGCTGTCGAGGAAATCGGGGGTCTCGACAAAGCTGCCGGTATTCTGCGCAACGGCATAGGGCGCGTTGCGGTAGGACCAGTTGCTGTTCATGATCGCCATGTCGCCAAAGGGGAAGGCGAACCCTTCCGCCGCCAGTTCGTGCGCGGCGCGGGCGACCTCCACATTGGTGCGGGTGACGGGGGAGAGCGGGGCAAGGTCGATGGCGCGCAATTTGCTCAAGCGGTCGGTCACATGGGCGGCGATCTGCGCCTGGCCCGCCGGGCTTTTATTGCCGAGCCGATGCTTGAGCGCGGCGCGCGGGCCAGTGTCGATGCCAAGGCCGCTGGCGCTTTCGGGCGCATCGACCAGCATCGCTTCGGCCATGGCGGAAAGGGTCGCTTCGGCGCGGGCGTCCGGGCCGGATGCAAGGGCGTCGGCAGCGCAGGCCGGCAGCGCAGTCAGGGCGAAGGCGGAGGAACCAGCGACGAGGAAATCGCGGCGAGTGGCAGTCATGCAAGCGCTCCGGGATAGGATAGTTGCCGCTTAACTTCGCATATTTCCCGGCAAATGCGACATGATATTTCCTACTGGCGACAGATCATAACAAATCGCTGCGTGCCTGTTCCGCCTGCTCACGCTGGTCGATCCGGACACGATGGGGCATATGCGCGCGCAGCCCTTCAACGTCGCCTGCCAGCGAGCGCAGCGCCGCGAACATGATGCGATGGTCCGGCCCGGTGCGATAGCCGACCTCCCGCCTGCCCCGGTAGAGCGGTCGCGGCGCATCGTCATGGATCAGCGCCATCGCGCGATCCCGCGCGGCATCCAGCCCCATTTCGATCGCCCAGTCCCACGCCGCGGCGAAACTGTCCGCGCCGGGCCGCGCCCGCAGATGATAGGCCGATCGCGGCGAACAGCCCACGCTGCGCGCCGCATGGGCGACGATGCCGCACTGGGCCAGCGCGGCGATAAACGCCGCCTGCGCATCAGGCGTCCATCCGCGCGCACGGCGTTGGAGCGGGACCGGGGTGAAGCGGAGAAGGTTGGGAGCGTCAGCCATGACGGGGAGCATGGCATGGGAGGCAGGGTGTAGGACAGGGGTTGATGTGGTGCAATAGTTGCACTACCATGCACCTATGGTCACGATGTTTCGCGGTTCGCGCTGGAAGATTGCGGTCTATGGCCGCGACCATGGCGTGCCTCATTTTCACATCGAAGGCCCGGACTTTCGCTGCTCGGTATCGATCGCGTCCTTCGACTTGATCGTCGGCACGGTGCCAGCCGCGGTTTTGGTCGAGGCGCTGGACTGGGCTCGGCCTCATCAAACGTTGCTGATGCAGACATGGCAGGAGTTGAACGGATGACCATCACCGACAAAAGCCGCACCATTACCGCCGTGCGCGCGACGGGGGCTGCGTCGCTGCACCTGGACTGGTCAGACGGCACAGCTGTTGACCTTGATCTTGGCTCCGTTCTGGGTGACCGCGCCTTTGCGGCCTTGCGCGAGGCTGAGGCCTTTGCGCAGGTCGAAGTCGGCGATTGGGGGCATAGCCTGTCCTGGCCCTGCGGCGTGGAGATGGGGGCGGATTTTCTGTGGCTCGAAACCCTGTCGGCCACCGGCCATGGCGACGTGCGCGCCTTCATCGAGTGGCGGATGCGCCATGGCCTGTCGCTGTCGAAAGCAGCGGAGGCTCTCGGCGTGTCGCGCCGGATGGTCGCCTATTATTCCAATGGGGAGAAGAATGTGCCGAAGGCGATCTTACTGGCCTGTCGGGGGTGGGAAGTGAGCGAGGGGTTGGGGCGGGCGGCTTGAGGGGGCGACAATGATCGGCGTAGGGCGGGGCATCGTCTATAGCGAACAGTCAAGATCAAGGAGGGCTGAAGGGGATGACCACCATTGACGGATGTCAACTTGCGGTGTTGGTGAGTAACTGATGCCTATCCTGATCGCCGATAGCAACTTCCTCCAAAAATCCGCGCTGCGCGAGTACCTCGCTACTAGTCGATCAAACCGAATCGCGATTGCGGAGGAAGTGCTTGTTGAAATGCACAAGCGTGAGCCCGCCCTGACTGTTGGAAAGAGCTTCGAGATCGTTCGCATTTATCCTGCTCAAGTGGTGGTTTTGCGGGGCGTCACGAGCATCTATGGCCTCCCGATCACGTCGGCTTTAGATGCCCGTCGATTGATCGACAAACGGCAGACGACGGGGTTCGCTCAGTGGTATGATGACGTTCTACAAAGCCACGGGAATGAGGTGATGAGCCAGTTTCTCGCAAATGCCGAAAAGCAGGCACAAGCGGAAATCGAGAAGATTGCGGCCACAGTTCAGTATATTCAGCCAGTTTTTCGAAACATGAAAAAGCGGTTCAACAAGGACGAGTTAGCGCAGCTACGGAAACGGGTTCCTTACAACGATGACACCCAACGTAAGCTAATTGATATAATGTATGCAGTTTCGCGCGCATTGTTTATAAATACCAACGTGCCGGAGCATCAATATCCAAAACTAAATTTTCATGCCTTTGGCTATTTCATCTTTCGATACGCGATGTGCATGACATTACTCTATACTCGCTGGGTCCACCACGGGAACCTCAGCGATAACACTGATAAGCTCGTCAACCATGTGATGGATATGCATCTTGCAGCTTTAGGCACATTCTTCGGCGGCGTCCTAAGTGACGACGAGATGTTGATAGACGTTCATCGGGAAGCGCGGTGGCTCTTGCGCGCTACTGGCAAAGCGTTTGTAGGCTGAAGGAGACGGCAGAGTTTGCCATTGTTGGTTCCGGCGTTGAATGACCGAGACTAGCACGATCCGCCCCTAACCCCCCTCCACCCGCAACGCCGTCCCCTCCGCCGCGATCACGCGCACCCGTGCGCCCGCATCTGCGTCCGGGCCTAGCGCGGTCCAGACGCTGTCGCCGACTTTGACGCGGCCTTCGCCGCCGACAATCGGCTCCACCACGGTGACGGTCTGGCCGATCAGGCGGGCGGTGCGGTCGTTGAGGAGGGGGTCGGTGGAGGCGACGGGGTGGTCGACGTACCAGCGGCGACCGGCCCAGACGGCGGCGATGCTGAGGGCTGCGAAGATCAGCAGTTGCAGCGGCAGGCCGATGGGGAGCGCCAGCGCAGCCAGGCCGGTGATGGCGGCGGCGATGGCGATCCAGATCAGGAACACGCCGGGGATCATCACTTCGGCGATGCCCAGCAGGGCGGCGAATACCAGCCAGGCCCAATGATCTTCGAGCAGGGTAGCGATGGTCATGGGGCGGGGGTCTCTTTGCTTCCGTCATGCCCATGCGGGCGGTGAACGATGTTCGGCGTCAGCCAATCCGTCTCGCAAGCGTGGCGTTGGGTGGAGAGGTTGGGAGATGGGTCCCCGCCTTCGCGGGGATGACGGGGTGGTTGGTGGCCGGACACAAGATCCGTTCGTTTCGAGCGAAGTCGAGAAACGTAGCGCGCAGGTTTCTCGACTACGCTCGAAACGAACGGAGGTGGGGAACTGGTCGCGAACCGGAGATGGTGTCGGGCCGCACCCATCGCGCTTACCCCTGGCTCTGGCCGAAGGGGCCGCGCCGGGGGGCGGGCGGGGTTGGCGTGGGGGTGCCGTCGCTGCCCAGCGCTTCCTTCGCCAGCGCGCCGATGCCGCCCAGCGTGCCGATCAACTGGGTCGCCTCCACGGGGAAGAGGATGGTCTTGGCATTGGGGCTGGTGGCGAACTGGCTGACGGCTTCGGTATATTTTTGCGCGATGAAGTAATTGAGCGCCTGCGGGTTGCCCGCCGAAATGGCGTCGGACACCATCTGCGTCGCCTTGGCTTCGGCCTCCGCCTCGCGCTCGCGGGCTTCGGCGTCGCGGAAGGCGGCTTCGCGGCGACCTTCGGCTTCCAATATCTGCGATTGTTTGGCGCCTTCGGCTTTCAGGATTTCCGATGCGCGTAGCCCTTCTGATTCCAAGATCAGGGCGCGCTTTTCGCGTTCGGCCTTCATCTGGCGGCCCATCGCGTTGACGATGTCGGCGGGCGGGCGGATGTCCTTGAGCTCCACGCGGGTGATCTTGATTCCCCAGGCGTTGGTCGCATGATCGACCACCGACAGCAGCCGGGCGTTGATTTCGTCACGTTTCGACAGGGTTTCGTCGAGGTCCATGGAGCCCATGACGGTGCGCAGGTTGGTGGTGGCGAGCTGCATGATCGCGACATAGAGTTCGGACACTTCATAGGCCGCCTTCGCCGCGTCCAGCACCTGAAAGAACACGACGCCATCGACCGACACCATGGCGTTGTCCTTGGTGATGATTTCCTGCCCCGGAATGTCGACCACCTGTTCCATCATGTTGATCTTGCGACCGACCGCGTAGAAGAAGGCGGGGTAGAAATTGAGGCCGGGCTTGGCGACTTCGGTGAAACGGCCGAAGCGTTCGATCGTATATTGATAGCCCTGCCGCACCACCTTTACGCTGACGGCGAGGTAGAAGAGCACGAGCGCTGTAAGTGTGAGGGCGAAGGTCGTCAGCATCATGGTCTCCCCGAAACAGGCTTGGACTATGCGCTTTATTCGTTAACGGGGAAAGTCAAACCAAGGAGAGTTTCGATGTTGCTGCGTCATGCCCGTTCGCTGCTGTTCCTGCCCGCATCCAATGCGCGCGCCATCACCAAGGCGCGCAGCCTGCCGTGCGACATGGTGATACTGGACCTGGAGGATGCCGTGCCGGACGAGGCGAAGGCGGATGCGCGCGCCGGGGCGGTGGCGGCGCTGGCCGAGGGCTTTGGCGGGCGCATCACCGGCGTGCGGATCAATGTGGAAGGGACGCCCTGGCACGGCATGGAGATGGTCGCGATGAAGGGAGCGAGCGCCGATTATGTGGTGCTGCCCAAGGTGGAGAATGCCAAGCAGGTGCGCGACGTGTTCAGCGTGGCGCAAAAGCCGGTGATCGCGATGATCGAAAGCGCAAAGGGCGTGCTGGCCGCGCCGTCCATCGCAGCGGGCGAAGGGTGCGCGGCGCTGTTCATCGGCGTCAATGATTTGCGCCGCGACCTTGGCATACCCGCCGGTGCGGGGCGGGAAGGGCTGACCCTGGCGATGCAGACGGTGGTGCTGGCGGCGCGGGCGGCGGGCATCGCGGTGTTCGACGGGGTCTATAACCGGCTGGACGATCTGGACGGGCTGGCGGCGGAATGCGTGGCCGGTCACCATCTGGGCTTTGACGGCAAGACGCTGATCCATCCCGCACAGGTGGCGGTGGCCAACGAGGTGTTCGGGCCGGACGCGCAGGCGCTGGCCGACGCAAGGCGGCTGATCGAGGCGGCGACCGGCGGGGCGGAGCGGTTCGAGGGGCGGATGATCGAGACGATGCATGTCGAGGAGGCGCGCGCTCTGGTGGCGCGGGGGGACGCGGTGGGGGCGTAAGGCTTTCGCGTCACACCCTCTGCCGGGATGCCGGGTTGAGGACGATGTTGGCGAGCAGCGCGGCGTTGCGGTCGAAATGATGGCCGCCCGGCACGACGATCTGCGTCGCCAGGCCGCGCGGAATGGCGGGACAGGCGCTGTCCTGCTCCAGCGTGCCGCGGATGCAGCGAATGGGCACGTCGCGCAGGCGCATGATTGCGGGCACGGTCGGCTGGGCCTGCGCTGAATCAAGGTTCAGCCATGAGGCGAGGTGGAACTGAAAATCGGCGGTCGGTCCAAGCCCCAGCAGCGACAGGCTGGCGATCTGGTCGCGCGTCTGCGGATCGAGCGTGCCCATGATGGCGGGCAGCGCGTCCGCGCCGAAACTATAGCCGATCAGCATGACGCGCGGCCGGTTCCAGCGTGCGCTGTAGGCGGCGATGATGCGGCGCAGATCCTGCCCCGCGCCCGCCGGCGTCCGCTGGCTCCAGAAATAGGACAGGCTGTCGATGCCGACGACCGGAATACCCTTTGCCGCCAGCTGGCCGGCAATGTCGCGATCCAGCCCGACCCAGCCGCCATCGCCCGAATAGATGACCGCCATCCTGTCGTCATGGGTCGCGCGCGGGGCGGGCGTCACGATGTTGAGCGGCAGGTCGTCGACATTGGCCGCGTCGACGCGATTGAGCATCGGCGCCAGCGCCGCCATCACGCGCGGCATCCAGCGGGCGCGATCGGCAAAATCATGGTCGCCCTGGGGCAGGTCGATCAGGCGGGCATGGGGGACTTGGGCGACGAAGCGCCGGGCGGCGGCGAAATCGACCACCGTGTCGCGCTGCCCCTGCACCACGATCCAGGGCAGATTGATCTGGCGGTTGGGCGCAAACAGCCACCCGCGCGCTGGCTTGGCGATGGCATGGGCGCGAAAGCCGGGCGCTGAACACCAGGGCTTTTTGCCGGGGATGTCGGCGCTGAACCCAAGCGACAGGACCGCGCGATACGCCCCGTTGGGCCATTGCGCCAGACTGGCATAGGCGACCGTCGCGCCAGCGGAATAGCCGATGATGATGGGCTTCATATAGGCATGGACGCCCGCGCGATGCTGGACGTCGCGCGACAGGGCGACAAGGGCATAGTTGGGGTCGATGCAGCGATCGTGCTGCCGCTCCAGCGTACGCATCAATGTGGGGGTGGACACGCCCGCCACCAGCAAGCCGCGGTTCGCCAGATCGCGCGCCAGCGCGGCGGTGCCCGCATTCCATCCGCCGTCGCCGGACAGGAACAGCGCGGTCGCGCGGGGTTGGCCGTCGGGGCGGTAGAGGCGGATTCCGCCAAAGGGCGCCAGGCTGTAGGCGGCTTCCCTGACGCCCCTGTCGGCCGAAGCGCGGACCGGCGCGCCGACCCCGGTGACGACCAGCAGGCATCCGGCGACGAGGCTGGACATGGTGCGAATGATCTTGCGCATGAGCGGTAACCCCTAATGACCAGGATGCACCATGCGCCAACGCAACTGTCCCGCCATTTACGGGCGGATGACAAGTTCGTCATATAGAGGGGGGTGGCCCTATCCGCCGCCGCTGCCGACCAGCGCCTGAAGATCGATCAGGGTACGGGCGAAGGTCAGCCCCTGCGGCCCGGCGACGAAGCGCGCATCCCATTCGGGCGAGAATTTCTCCTTATAGGCGCGCAGCCCTTCAAAGCCGTACAGGGCGTTGCCATGCTGATAGAGCATCGCCCCCAGCCGCGACCATAAGGGCGCCAGCCGCCGTGCCTCCAGCCCCGAAAGGGGCGCCATGCCGAGGTTGAACCAGCCATAGCCCTGCGCCTGTCCCCATTGCATCAGATGGACGAACAGAAAATCCATCGTGCCATAGGGCATGTCGTCGCGATGGCGCATCAGGTCGACCGACAGTTCCGATCGATCCTGCGTTTTCCAGATGTTGGCGAAGGCGACGATCCTGCCCTGCACGCGCACGACGGCGCAATCGAAATGGGCCATATAGGCGGGATCGAAGCGGCCGACGCTGAACCCCTTTTCCCGGTGCCGCTTGGCCGCCAGCCAATGCGCCGAAATGTCCGCCAGTTCGTCCATGACGCCAGCCAGCTTTTCGGCCGGGACGATGTCGAAGGTCGCGCCTTCGCGCGTGGCGCGCCGTTCGGCATAGCGCAGCGGCTTGGCATCAGGCCCGTCCAGCGTGAAACGGTCGAGCGGGACATGCGCCTCTTCGCCATATTTGGTGATCTGCAACCCCAGTTCGATCGCCAGCGGCAGGGCGGCGGCGCTGATCTGGTACAGCAGCAGGCGCCCCTGCGCGGCATCGACCTGTTCGCGAAAGGTCCAGAGCAGGTCGCTCCATTCGGATTCGGCGCCGACGGGATCGCCCATCACGATCCAGCTATGGCCGCGTATCTGGTACATCAGGAAGGACTGGCCCGTGGCGGACAGCAGGAAGCGCTTGTCGCCGGTCAGCGCGAGATTGGCGTCGGTCCGCTGGGCCAGCGCCATTGCCGCGTCGCTTGGGCCGATGGCGGCGTTGATGTCCTGCCGGACAGGCGCGGCCGGACGAAAAAGGCGCAGGAAGGCGACGCCCGCCAGCAGGATGGCCACGGCAAAGCTGGCCCGCAGGAAGCGCGACGCATCCCCGCGCCGGGCAAATTGCCACCACAGGTCGTTCTGATAATCCACATGCTTGTAGGCGAAAAAGCCGATCCATATCGACAGGCCGACCATCACCGCGACGGTCGCCAGCCAGCCCGGCGAAAAGGCTTCGGCCAGCAGGTGCGTCTGGCGATAGAAGGCCGGGCGGGTCCATTGCAGCGCGCCTGCGATGAGGAGCATCACGACCGCTTCCTCATAATCCAGCCCCTTGAGCAGCGAAAAGGCTGCGCCTGCGATCAACAGCAGGCGCGTCAGCCAGAAGGCCCCGTCCAGCCGCCGATAAAGGCCAGAGGACAGGATCAGCAGCGCCGCGCCCACGAGGCTGCCCGCGAGATGCGATATTTCGGTAAAGGGCAGGGGCAGCAGGGTGGAGAGCGTTGCGGCCCGGCCCGGTACGGTCGGCAGCGATCCCGACACCAGCAGCACCGCGCCGCCCAGAAAGACGAGCGCGGCCATCATCATGGGCGCAAGGCCGGAGGCGACGACCCGCATCCCGCCCAGCGTGCGCGCGATCGGCCGGTGCCAGCGATTGCCAGCCTGAAACAGGACGATCGCAACGGCCAGCAGCAGGGGTGCGATATAATAGATCAGCCGATAGGCGAGCAGCGCGGCGACCAGTTCCGGCCGACCCGTGCCGGGCAGCGCGGCCAGCATCACGGCTTCGAACACGCCGATGCCGCCTGGGACATGGGTGATGAGGACGGCGATGATCGCCAGCGTATAACCGATGAAGAAGGCGGGCCATTGGTCAAGGCCGATGCCGGGGACCAGGACGAACAGCGCGGCGCTGGCCGCGGCAATATCCATCGTGCCGATGCCGATCTGCGCCAGGATGCCGGTGGCTGGCGGGACCGGGACGCTCCAGCCGCGCAGCCGGATCGTGCGTCCGCGCCGTCCCGCCCAGACGGCAAGGCCGGCGATCGCCAGCAGCAGCGCGATGCCCAGCCCCCGCAGCAGGTCCGTCGACCCGGCCAGCGCGCCGATCGCCATCATTTGCGGACGCCAGACCAGCATCGCGCCTGCCAGCACGAACACCCCGCTCCAGAAGGTCGCGCTGGCGATCGTCACCACGCGCGCAATGTCGCTGAGCGACAGGCCCGCCGCCGTATAGATGCGGTAGCGGGCCGATCCGCCCGTCAGCAGCGACAGGCCAAGATTATGGCTGAGCGTATAGCTGGTGAAGGATGCCAGCGCCGCGGTGCGATAGGGCAGGGGGCGGCCGATGGCCCGCAGCGCCGATACGTCATAGAGGGTCAGCGTCAGATAGCTGATCGCCGTCAGCGCCGCCGCCGCCAGCAGGCCGGTGGTCGGCAGCGCGTGCCAGGCCGCCCGGACCTGATGCAGATGGACCTCCTGCAACAGATGGTCGAGCGCGACGAAGCCCAGCGCGGCCAGCAATATGACGATGCTCACCGACAGGGCCATGCGATACCGCTGGAACGGGTGACCCGCCATCGTGCGATCGGTCATGCTGTTCTTCACCCCCGTTGCCGCGTCCATATCTGGCTTTTGCACAGCCAGCCGCGAAACAGGCAACCCGATATCTTCAATCGATCGGCATCGAGTTGCTCGATCGTCGAGGAAAAGCTGCGGCCCTTGTCAGGCACGAATACATAGCCGGACCAGCGCCCCGGCCCGCGATAATGATAATCCTGAAGCAAGGCGGTGCCGACCAGATGCGCGACCCCGGCATCGGCCGCATCAGCGGTCGCGTGGCCGTCGGCCCAGCGCACCCAGCCGCACAGCGCGTCGCGACAGGCGCCCGTCGTCACGACCACGCTGCCATGGGGATTGACCCAGTTGCCCTCGATCGGTTCCGCCGCAAGGACGGGCCGCGGCAGGAACAGGGCGCCCAGGAGCAGGGGACTGGCGACGATCAGCCAATGGCCAAGGCGCGGCATGGTTTACGACCGTCCCACAAGATGGGCGCGGACCATCGCCGCGCGCAACGTGCCATAGACAGCGTCGACATCGCCGTTCAGCCGATGGCCGCCGGGCAAGGCCACGGACAGGGCGTTGGGCTGATGCAGCAGCGGGCACAGGCTGGACGCTTCCTCGCGCCCCTGAATGCATAGCAGCGGCGTCCAGGTGATTTGGCGCGCGGTCGGCCATGCGTCCGATTCCGCCATGGCGAAGGTGAAGATTTCCGATGGGGACGCCCTGTATTGGACCGTCGCCCCCGGCACCACCAGCGCGACCAGTCCGATCGACGACCGATCGGCGCGCGGCAATTTGCTGAGCGCGACATGCAGCATGTCCGCGCCATAGGATTGGCCAACGAGCAACAGCCGTCCCTTCGGGTTGATCTTGCGGGCCTGGGCGATGGCCGATTCCAGCAGCGCGTAGGCATCGGCGGCGGTGCGGGTCGTCCTGAAATAGCTGAGCGAATTGACGCCGACGACCGGCACGCCGTCCGCGACCAGCCTGGCCGCGACCTTTGGCCCCATGCCGACGCGAAATCCCATGTCGCCCGACCACAGGATCGCGACCGGGGCTAAGGGTTGCGGCTGATAATGGGCCGGGCGCATCGGCGTGAAAAGGTCGCCGCCCAGATAGCCGAGCCAGGCGAGTTTGAGCGCGATCACCACCAGCAGCGCGCCGATCCCTGCTATCCATCGCTTTTTAGACTTGCGCATCATCTGTCGGGCCTCTGGTCTGTTATCGTCGCCCTTTTGCGCCGGCTTATCCATCGCATCGGTGACCTTTGCATGAACTCTATGTCATGTACCGGACAGCGCGGGGACAAGGGCCATGGGCTAGAAGGACGATCATGATCTGGTCCGCCCGCCCCTTCTATGCCGTCGCGATATTGCTGGCGTCCTTCGCGCCGCTGCTGGCGACGCGGCTGGCGCGCGCGCCATCGGCACCCACGGCGGTGAGCGATCGCATGGGGCTGACGCTGGGCGAGGACGATCGCCATCATATCGTCGTGACCAGCCTGCGCAGCGGCGGCGTCGCCGATCGCGATGGCATCGCGGTAGGCGACCAGCTGACCGGCATGGCGGGGCGACCGGCAACGACGCTGGAGGCGGTGCGCAGACTGGTGCGCGCGCCGGGACATTGCGCCATGCCGCTGATGCTGGTGCGGCATGGCATTCCCTATCGGGCGATAATCTGGCAGTGCGGCAAGGCCAGCATCGGTTAGAAGGATCAATCCCATGGGTCGCAAGATTTTGCTGGTAGAGGATGACCGGACGACCGCCGACTTCATCATGAAGGGGCTGGCCGAACATGGCCATGTCGGCGACCATGCCGCCAATGGCCGCGACGGCCTGTTCATGGCGACCGACGGCGGTTATGACGCGATCATTCTGGACCGGATGCTGCCGGGCATGGACGGGCTGGCGGTGCTGGGCGCGCTGCGGGCTGCCGGAATCGAAACGCCGGTCATCCTGCTGTCCGCGCTGGGGTCCGTCGATGACCGGGTAACGGGGCTGACCGCGGGATCGGACGATTATCTGGTCAAGCCCTTCGCCTTTGCCGAGTTGCTGGCACGGCTGGAACTGCTGATGCGGCGGCGCGGGAGCGGCACGCATGTCGAGACCGTCCTGATGTGCGCCACGTTGCGCATGGACCTGCTGAAGCGCGAGGTCAGGCGCGATGCGCGCGTCATCGACCTGCAACCGCGCGAGTTTCGCCTGCTGGAATATCTGATGCGCCATGCCGGGCAGGTCGTCACCCGGACGATGTTACTGGAAGGGGTGTGGGATTATCATTTCGACCCCGGCACCAACGTCATCGACGTGCATATCAGCCGCTTACGCCGCAAGGTCGACGGGGATGGCGACCAGCCCCTGATCCATACCGTGCGCGGCGCGGGCTATCGGCTGGGCGAGTGAGGCCGGGTGCATGAGGCGGGCAGCATGAGGTCGGGCCAATGACCGCCACCCGCGCCCTGCGCTGGCTGCGATCGTCCCATGCGCGCTTCATCGGGCTGATCCTGCTGCTGGAGCTGGTCTTTGGCGGCGCGTTGCTGCTGTCGGTGACGCAACTGGTCCATGCCAGCCTGGACGCGGCGGACAATGCCATTGCGCGCGACACGCGCGACACGCTGCTGGAGATCGGGCGGCAGGACGGGGACCGCGCGCTGGCCAGCGCCGTCACCGCGCGGGCGCAGGAGGAAAGCGACGCCGTCCTGCTGCTTGCGCGAGCCGATGGCGGCCGGATCGCGGGCAATCTGTCAGGCTGGCCGCCGGTCATTCCCGCCGATACGAAAGGGGTGAAGGCGAAGCTGTATCGCATCGGCGACACCAATGCCCTGTCCTACACGATCGTCGCCACCCGATTGCGGGATGGCCGCCGCCTGATGGTGGGCGAAAGCACCGACGACAGCGACCAGATCCGCGAGACGGTGGAACGCACGCTGCTGACAGCCCTGCTGATGGCTTTGCCGCTCGCGATCGTCGCGGCATGGCTGGTGGTCCATATCATCGACCGGCGAATCGGGCATATCGCAGCGACCGCCGCGCGGGTCGGCGCGGGCGAGATCGACCGGCGCGTGCCGCTGGACGGATCGGGCGACAGTTTCGACACGCTGGGCCGCACGATCAACAATATGCTGGATCAGATCGGTGCGCTGCTGGCGGAATTGCGGACGGTTACGGACAGCATCGCCCATGACCTGCGATCGCCATTGACCCGGTTGCGGACGCGGATCGACCGGGCGATGCTGTCGGACAATCCGGCAGACCTGCGCGAGGCGATCGACGGGATCAGCCGGGAGGCCGACCAGTTGCTGGCGATGCTGGCGACCGCGCTGGAGGTCAGCCGGATGGAGGCGGGCATCGGGCGCGACCGTTTCGTCGCGACCGACCTGGCGGCCATGCTGGTCGACATGGGCGAATTGTACGAGCCGGTCAGCGAGGATCAGGGGCGGACGCTGGCCATATCGATCGAGCATCCCGTCACATTGCCGGTCCATCGCGAACTGCTGGGGCAGGCGATCGCCAACCTGATCGACAATGCGCTGAAATATGGGGCGGGACGGATGACGCTGTACCTGACGGTCGAGGGGGACGATGTCATCGTCGGGCTGGCGGACCAGGGGGCGGGCATCGCGCCCGAACGAGAGGCCGAGGCGTTGCGCCGCTTCGGGCGTCTGGACCCTGCCAGGGGGATAGCAGGGGCCGGCCTCGGTCTCTCTCTCATCGCGGCGGTTGCGAGGATGCACGGAGGAGACGTGCGATTCGACCGTCGCGACGAACAATTTGCCGTGGAAATGCTGCTCAGACGCCCCGCTTAGGGACGCGGTGGCGCGACGGCACTGTTCAGGCGACGGGAGCCGGGTCGGGTCGACAGGGGGGACACCCGATGCCGACTTCCCGTCGCGGGGCTGGCTGTTACCGGCTTATTTGGAGGCGGGCTTCGTCGCGGTCGTGGTGGTGGTCGTCGTCGTCGAGACCTTCTTGGCGGCCTTGTGCTTCATGGCATGATGGGCAGGCTTGGCCGAGGCAGTGGCGGCCGATGCGGCGAGCGGGGTCGCGACCACGGCAAGGGAAGCCAGGCTGGTCAGGATCAGGCGAGTGTTCATGGGTTCAACTCCTATCAAGCGGTCCTTTCTGGACTGCCTGATCCTTATGGCAGCAGCGCCCCGTCGCGAGCGTGACCGGAAGATGAACTTTCGGACAGACGCGATGGGATGGCCGTGATCTGCTTGGTCATGTCGTCTGGTATGCATTTCATGCAATGCCAGACTGAACCTTAATTCTGCTCAGCGTCATGACGAACATCCTGCGCCCGCAATCATGATCTTGTGCCGAGAACGACCTCGTAAATCGGTCCGCCAAAGGACGCAAACAGATGTACGAGGACCGTGAGAAACGGACCACGCTGGCGAAAATAGAATTTGTGCAGTCGGATATTCGCAAGTTTTTCAGGAACTATTGGGCTTCCGACAAAATTAAAGACGTCGTTGCGGCTGCCAACGAGCAAGGAGCGAAGCTGCGAAAAATCAACATAGTCAGTACCTAACTCCGCAACCGCATAACAATAAGCCATTTTTGCAACGGTCATTTCCGCCGCACCCATGACCCGGCGTTCTCTCATTGCCACGCGTGTCGGGATGGTGGCGGCGCGCTTTAAAGCCAGATTGATAACACCCACTCTTAATGAAGGTGAGCCATTCGACTTATCTTCATCTACTAGCAAACCTGCAGGCGAATGAATGACAAAACTAAAAATCGGTGGATACTCGTCAGCAGTAAGTTCCTGATCAAAGCCTTCATCACCGACACCATCGACTGAATCTATCGAGTAAGAAACCTTTGGCATGCGTCTGGGTGATTGTTTACGGCCGCGTCGTTTTCGTTTGAGTGCCAACATATGCCTAACGGAAAGAAAATCGGCGTTGAGGGCTGTCTGTTCATATTTCTCGTTAGCGTAGTTGTTGCAGGACCTACACGAGCCATTTCTGATCAGCATTTGTCCTATGCCAGTTAGCGCCTCAGGTACGATATGCTCATCCGTCAAGTCATCCTTACTACCGCAAAATATACAATGCCCGAAAGAAGGATATACTTTCGGGTCCATTTCTAGGCTCAGGACCTATTAATTTGCTTGCGTGGTTGGCGTTGGGTTGATTCAATGGCGGGGCGAGGAGGCCCTGCCATGAGTGATCTGATCTGGTTGTCGGAAGCGCAGATGCGCCGGATAGAACCG